>Ga0307515_10011741_pt1 | contig 16573 bp, 13 predicted proteins | sample 17_EM_MG_FD_194513 | JGI IMG/M metagenome (GOLD analysis project Ga0307515, IMG submission 194513) | Populus trichocarpa ectomycorrhiza microbial communities from riparian zone in the Pacific Northwest, United States - 17_EM | ecosystem: Host-associated > Plants > Roots > Unclassified | place... | reverse complement strand
GAATTGGCAAATCAATAATCCTGGATAAATTGATTCAGGAAACATGTTCGGGGAAGGGTTGAGAACAGACACCCATTTTCGCAGTTTTACGGCAAGAATCTGTAATAAAATTAACCAAAACTAATACTCCTCGTAGAAACACTTTATATGTAAACTTTAAGGCATTGTTTGTTGACATATTGTAATGATGTTTTTTATCTTCTCGCATGAAATTATATAATTTATTATCAGAGGTATCGAGAGCTTTTCACGATGTTTATTAATTATTACTAAATTAATCATGTACAAACTAGGTCATTATCAAATTTAGGCGGCTCGCGTGACGCTTCCCGACTGCTAATTACCAGCTTTTATTGTGTCATTGGAAGCGATGTAATGTCCTATTCCTTTTGGGACAACACGTTGTAGCATAGTTAGTGACCAAGACTCGATTTTTTTCAAGTTAGTTTTGAAAGGAGCTGTTGAATTTACAAGGAGTCAATCTACATTACACTACTGCTTATCATCCATAATCAAATGGGCTAACCGAGATAGCTAAGAAATGTTTGGAGAACCATCTCGGATGCATGATAGGAGATGCTCCTTCATAATGGTGTAAGTGGCTGCCTCTAAATGAATGGTCACGCAACCACCAAGCTTATTCTTTACGAAGTCCTACATGGTTTTGCCCCACCTATTCACATTCCTTGTTTCCCTTAAGATTCTCCGCTGGAAGCAGTAGATAGTTACATCAATAAAAAGAAATAGATTCTACAAATAATCAGACAGAACTTGATCAATGCGCAACGTATAATGAAGCAATTAGCAAACAAGAAGAGAAGTAACAAGGTTTTCGATGTGGGAGACTTGGTGTATTTAAAGCTACAACCCTACAAGCAGAAATCAGTACCACAACACAAGCCAACGGCTATAAGTCTTATGGTCCATATGCAATAATTGAGAAGATTGAAGAAGTTGCTACAAATTGAATCTTCCGCCATCAACGACAATCCATCCTGTCTTCCATGTCTCTCAGTTGAAGAGGAGCGCGGGAAACAAAATGGTGTACACTGATTTAGCAATCTTGGATCGAAGATTGGTCGGAAGGGGGTAGCAGGCTGCAACTCGAATCCTAGTCCAAGGGCAAGGGCTATCTCCATCAGTTATGCGCACCGTTTCAATAATAGACCTTAACAACTTGTACTGGAGAAGAATGTTGAGTCAGTATTCTGTTGTTCCGTTATTTGCTCTTATAAATACAATCATTTGTAACGAATAGGGTTTGGACAAAAATGAATGAATGCAGTAATTAATCCAGCTATAGTACTCTTCTTCTTCTTCCTATATTTTCTCTAACCACTCTGGTACTCTTCTTCCTCCTTCTCTTAGCTTAGCTGGCCACACGCCAGCTTCAATTACTCCACTGGATTCAATCCAGGTGGGAGATTTTCTGTTTGAGTTATCACCTAGAGAAAGAACTTTTATACCTGCTACATGGAGAAATCTGGTTATGGCCGTGATGGTATATACAGGTCATTAAGACCAACACTTGTCCTTCCTAGGGATTCTAATCTTTCTTTGGTCTCATTTCTTTTCAGAAACTCCAATTCTTATCCTCATAAACCAGCTCTTATTGATGCAGATTTGTCAATAACCTTATCTTTTTCAGAGCTCAAATCCATTGTTATCAAGTTCGCTCATGGATTACTCAATCTGGGCATCTCTAAAAATGATGTTATTCTTATCTTTGCTCCCAATTCATACCAATTCCCTACCTGTTTCTTGGCCATCACTTCCATTGGTGCTGTTGCAACAACTGCGAATCCTCTTTATACAACCTCAGAGCTTTCAAAACAGATTAAAGATTCTAATCCCAAGTTGGTTATCACAGTCCCTGAGTTATGGGACAAAGTCAAAGGCTTCAATTTGCCTGCTGTCTTTCTAGGACCAAAAGAGGTGTCTTTGCCATTGGAGTCAGGTTCAAGAATCAGAAGTTTCCATTCTTTGGTTGAGTTAGGAGGGTCTAACTCTGAGTTTCCTGTGAGTGATGTGAAGCAAAGTGATATAGCTACGCTTTTGTATTCGTCAGGTACTACAGGGGTTAGTAAAGGAGTGATCTTGACTCATGGGAATTTCATTGCTGCATCTTTAATGGTCAGTATGGATCAAGTAATGGCAGGTGAGATACACAATGTGTTCCTTTGTTTCTTGCCCATGTTTCATGTGTTTGGCTTGGCTGTGATTACTTACTCACAGCTACAAATGGGAAATGCTGTAGTGTCAATGGGGAAGTTTGAATTTGAGATGGTTTTGAGGACTATTGAGAAGTATAGAGTGACCCATATGTGGGTTGTGCCCCCAGTAATACTTGCTTTGTCTAAACAGAATTTGGTTAAGAAGTATGACCTTTCGTCATTGAGAAATATTGGTTCAGGCGCTGCTCCTCTGGGAAAAGATTTGATGAAGGAATGCGCCAAGAATTTGCCGGATGCTACAATAATTCAGGTAATTGATATGGCTGATTTTAGTTCCTAAGAAAATCATAATTCAAGTTTGAGAAAATATGAAATGTTTTGATGTTCTCGTTTATGCACAAACAATCATTTCCTTTTGATTTCTCAAAGAAAAAAACGAAAGATTTTCTTCTTTCTGAATCAAGATGCTCTCTGTGGTTTCAGGGCTTTGGCATGACTGAAACTTGTGGCATTGTTTCATTGGAGGATCCGAGAATAGGTGTTCGACATTCTGGTTCTGCTGGAATACTAAATGCAGGAATTGAGGCCCAGATAATCAGTGTGGAAACTGCAAAGCCTCTCCCTCCTAATCAGTTAGGGGAAATATGGGTTAGGGGACCCAATATGATGAGAGGTAAGATGCTTATTGGCCTGCATCGTTTAGAAACTTTCAGTTCTTGCACAAATGGCTCCTAGAATTTTGGTGGTAGTACAAAAACAAAATGTTTGTGGCCTAACTATGTAATTTAAATGACTAACTTCCTGTGTGCATGATTGGTCAGCTTGATGCAACTGTGGATTACAATCAGATTCTCTTGCTGGAATCATATTTCAAATATCCATTTAACTAAATCCACCATGTTGTGCAATCCACTGGCAGGTTATTTCAATAATCCGCAAGCCACAAAAGATACCATAGATAAAAAGGGTTGGGTACATACTGGAGATCTTGGATATTTTGATGATGATGGACAACTTTTTGTTGTTGATCGGATTAAAGAGCTCATCAAGTACAAAGGTTTTCAGGTAATATCTAGCAAAGAAAATTCATAAATATTTGTAAATTTGTTTTTTGCCTGTAGAAATACATTGCAACACAGCTCCTGCACTTTGGCTATTCAATAGCTACTGAATTCTGTTTTCCTTTTGTCTCCATTGATTTTCACTAGGTGGCACCCGCTGAGCTAGAAGGGCTGCTAGTTTCTCATCCTGAAATTTTGGATGCTGTTGTCACCCCGTAAGTTGAACCCATGCATTTGTACCACTGACATCAGTGAGCTCGTAAAAAACTACTTCCATGTTAATGTATATCTAATATTCATACAGTTGATTAGTTGTATTACTCGCTGTAGATATCCTGACGCTGAAGCTGGTGAGGTCCCAGTTGCATATGTTGTGCGCTCACCCAACAGCGCACTGACAGAAGAAGATGTTCAGAAATTTATTTCTGATCAGGTAAGTGGCATATAATGGAAAATGCTATGCTCTCTTGAGAATCATAGTTCATTTAGTAGAATACAGTTATGTTTGACTCATTTTCTTCTTCTACCACCTTTTTGGTAACCATGAATTCTGAAGGTGTTGCATTGGATTAACATTAGATGACTGCAGAAAACTTGGGTGAACCTGTTCTGTACAACAATCGAAGATTGGGTAGTACATATAGCAATGTAGTATTATCACTATCATAACTGTTGAATTCTATTTTCTAAAATAAATTCATGCCATCTAGTTGACGAAGCTGTGCTGAGTCCTCTATAATGGTCAGCCCAGCAGCTCTGTTCCTCATTGTTAAAAAAATTACGGCTTCTTTCTTTAATTTGCATGTGATGTTTGAATAAGTTTTTGCTGTAATTTGCTATCAAGTTCCTTTTATGAAGTTGAAATGCTTAAAAATATACACTCTGTACACTTTTTTTTTTCCTGTGATAAGCTCACCAATGCCAACATTTCCTTCAGTTCACCATCAATTCTTTTCTGTTTTGCAGGTTGCACCTTTCAAAAGATTGCGGAAGGTGACTTTCATCAATAGTGTACCTAAATCAGCTTCAGGAAAAATCCTCAGAAGAGAGCTCGTTCAGAAAGTGAAATCCAAGATGTGAGGTTGTGCAATATGGTTTCGTTTACTTGTTGCAAATAAGGACTACTAGCTTGCAGGAGAATCGACCTTGATTCCTAACTTGGCTTAGAGCTGCAAATGTCTCTGCACTCCATTTCTGTCTTCTTATTGTTCACTGCAAAAAGTATGTGTATCAACTGTTCTTCAAATGTTGTTTACGGCTTACTTCAGTCTTTAGATTTCAGCAGATGTCCTAAGAAAGATTCGTCAATGAGCAGCATCAATAAAATTATGTATTCAGCAAATTCTTGGCTGGAAGGGAATGGAAATTTACATGATGCTTCTTGTTGGTAAATGTTTTTATTGAATATTATAAATAAATATTCATATAATAACAAAGCTAATTAGTAAAGCTTTTAACGCTGAAAGGAATATTCTTTTTAATATAAAATAATTTTTTATATTGAAATAACCGATGAATATCTTAAAAAAATGAAAACTATTGAATATTCTAAAATCATGTGTCTAAAAAATCTCATTTTGTCTTTGTGGAACTTTTATATTCATATTTGTTATTGAAGTGGGATTTCTTCCTATAAATTTTTTTTTTATCGAATCTCCATTTATTAAAAGTTTATGATGAATGTTTTTTTCTTTCAAAAGAAATTTCTTTAATTTATTTATTACTTTATTGGTACTAATTGTTTTAAAAAACTAATTTAATTAATACTATGATAATACAATATCATTATGATGCTTATCAAATTCGAGAAAGTATAAAAAATTCAATCAAATTTATTGAAACAGATAACTACAATAGTAATTATTAAAAATTTAAATAATGTAAATATTTTGATTGTCATATATATATATATTAAAAAAAGAAGAAAAAATAGAGAAAATGAATGGTGCCACGTAACAATAATTTTTTGGCGGTTGAAACTAGTTTTTGGATCATCAAACTGTAACCTCTCATTCTTATTCTCTCCAAACCAGATACATAACATACTTCATACTCAAAGAAAGAAACAGAAGAAAAATGTCTGCAAATTTTTAGAGTTAGAACCAAACTCTAAAAATCAATCAATCGACCACTACCCAATGAAAGCAATAATATTATCAGCTTCTGCAACAGCAAGAACCACCATTTTCCACTATGATGTACAATTTGGAAGGTTCTGTACTAACAAGCACAAAGGTCGCTGCTTTCTCTCTGTACATTCTTCGTCACCATCAAAACTGAGTCCTAAACAAAACCACAAAGTTAAGCTTGTGTTCTTAACCAAAGCTGCTGATTCGAGTGGGGCTGCTTCTTCTACTACTGGTTCCAAAACGATTGTTACTGATGATGAGTTCTCTCTTGCTAAGGTGTTTCTCTTCTTGCTTCTTTTTTTTTTGTGTGGAATTGATTTTTCTTCATTAAATTTTGTTGTAAAAATTTAAATGAAATAGACCCATTTCACGTTTGTGTCAATTGCTTCTAAAGTTGAGGTCTTTACTGTTGTTTGTGATGATGATTAATTGGTTTTTGATTCACTAAGCGAATATATTGGCTGTCAAAGGATTAATTTAGGTGTTTATGGATTAGAAGTTGTTCTTGTTGTCGGTAATTTTTTTATCGAGGCTTGACAATTTTATGAATTTAAAGTAATGGGATTACCAAAATTCAACCTGTTCCTTTGAAAATTGTATGAGAAAATAAAATGCTGAGAAAAATGATGTTATCGAGGCATGGTGTTGGGTTTAAAGTTTGCAATTATCGAGTCATGATTAATTGGTTAGGTGCTTGTTGACTAATTCTTATTCCAACTGTTGCACTTTGTTGTTTGTTACCCTACGTGCTAGGGCTGTTGGGGTAATCTCATTTGTTGTAGCTGTCAAGTATGTGAAATGTAGTCTTGCTAATAGGTGAACAGGGGTTTTGTGTAATGCCACATTTGTAAGGATAAGCATTGGTTAGCTTTTGGGTTAGATTCTTACATACTAACGCACTGACTTCTTTTGTCACTTATGTTGTTCCTAGTTGTTTGAATAAGTGATGAAACTGTCTTCAATGGTTTCAAGTTAATGGGATGCATTATATAGTTTTGTGGGCAAATTTCCAGTGATAACCAATAGCCAAAGAGTTCCCTCATCTTCTTCAGTCTTATCACTTCTCTGAACCTGCTTTGGCTAAGACTTGATGCAAGCCTGCTTACTGCATAAAGTTTTAGTAAACCTGGTACTGTCATCATCTGTATGTTCTGATGAATGAAATTATGGTGTTTTCTATTGTTTGCAGGTCTCATTTGGTGTCATTGGACTGGGTTTAGGGATTTCGCTCCTGTCGTGAGTTTCTTTCCCTTTGATCGTACCTAAGTAATCTTAAGTGACTGCTGATCACAGATATTGTGTGATCCGCAGGTACGGTTTTGGGGCATATTTTAACATCCTTCCTGGATCTGAATGGTCAGCAATAATGCTAACATATGGCTTTCCTCTTGCAATAATTGGTATGGCTCTCAAGGTAAAAGTTTTTTTTTCTGCATCACTGGGATTTTATGACAATTATGTTATAAAATATTTTGGTTCTTAATTTTCTTATCAGATATCATTCAGAGATTGAGGTAGCAAGTATAAACAGTAATTCACACTGCTTGAAACATATCTGTTATAGTTTGTTTTGGGTAACCTGTTTCTTAAGTTGATATCTGCCCTTGTGTGTCTGGTTACATATGGTTCTTTATATATTTTCTTTCAAAGGATGGCTTTAGAACCGTAATGGAATGCTTAAATTTCTATGACATATCTGGTTTATTTAAGTGGTATTGGCAGTGAAGTAATGCTGTTTTCCTTTTGACTTCTGTTCAGTATGCAGAACTGAAGCCAGTGTCATGCTTGACTTATTCAGATGCTGAGATTTTAAGAGAAAAATGTGCCACTCCAATCCTTAAACAGGTATTTTCACCATCGGACACAATGTCAGCAAGCAACATCAATTAGATCCTATTTTTATTTATTCTAATACTTCTTCTGATTAAACTCCTAACTTAAGGGACTTACCTGAGGAAATATGATAGTATGATTGGACATCTCATCCAGACTTTAGTCTTTTCATACTAGGGCGATATTTGCTTTCTTCAGCATATCTTTTTTGGTCGATTAGTCGCTTGTTCCACCATGGTATCTTTGTTTTGAGTCATGTGTTTGATATTATTGACAAATCGCAATTCCATTCAACCTGATCTTTGGTCAAGGTAAATAGGGACGACCTTTGCTTATTTCTGGAGCAATTTCGAAGTCTTAAATGAAAAGCAAATTGGTGAAACAAGAAAGACTCGTAAACTTACATTTGTCTTTACCACCTCAGCTCAGCTTCTTACTCCTTCCTTGCTATTATTTTACCATCTCTAAATTTCAAGATTATGTGCATCGTTGGTGACTAAAATTGTAACATCCTCGTATTATAATTTCATAAAATCTCAAACATTTCTTTACTAATATCAAGTATTGAATAATATGTCTAAAATTATGAAATTGTTTTTTCTAAAACAATTTCATCACTAAAGAGTAATAAATGCTAACTAACTACATATATGTATTTAGACTAAATGAATACAATATTAAGATTAAGAGTCATTTTGTCTTAAAACATCTAATGTATTCTACTACGCTAATTTTCAGAATTTTCTGATAACCAGATCAAGAGTTACGAATTTTTTTGTTTTATATAAAACTAGTTAATTTATGATTTTTCACCCAGAGGGTTTACAAAAATGTTATGTTCTAGTTAGTTAAAGATATAGCATGGCATCCCATTCAGACTTGTAATATATTGTTGGATAATATAACTTCATCGTGAAGCTTCTACCTGTTAGGATATTGTGTTGTATAGCTGTTTTAAGCAACAATGTGAACCTTATTGCATTTTTTTCTCTTTCATAGAACAGCCTGTTCTTGTGCTGACTGCAGAAAACTTTACCGCATGCAGTCTATAATATGACAATGCTTTCACAAGTAGACAACATAGTATACTCTTTTGACATTTTGAATATAGTATAACATCTGGAATTACTTCTTTATCTATTTAATCAGGTCAGGAATGATGTTATAAGATATCGTTATGGAGATGAGCAGCATTTGGATGAGGCATTGAAACGAATTTTCCAGTATGGTCTGGTATGCTATTTAATAACTAATATTTAATAGTACGAGGAGCATGCTCTGGATCATCTGTTTTATCATGAAAGACGATCAGCTTTTGTTTTAAAGTTCCTGCCTACAAACTTCCTCATGTTTCAATATGCCAGTGTAAGGCAATAAGCTATCTTAGATTCAACTGATCACACATCATTTCTAATTCTGCTCGTGTAAAATTTTAGAAAAAAGAAATGTGCATCTGATGTTGATAAAACACAATTGAAAAATCTCTTCCTGGCATTCGCAGTCGAGAATATTCCTAAAACTTCATCTTAGGGAAGAGAATTTCCTTCTAATTGTGGACAAAGATCTGGAACCGATTATTTCCAGATCTTTTACTTCTTTTTTGGAGGGTATCAGTCATTTCAAACTGAGTAGCCTTTTCAGAATGCCATGTAGTGTGTGAACTTTGATATTGGTCCCAGTACATCATGTCAGGGATAGTTTCTGGTCGCTTGACCTACTATTGCTTGAATCTGTTTGGTTGATAGTTAGTGATGACAAAGTGAAACCAAGTACTCATCTAAGAATAGAAAAATCACTACTTTTACATTTGAGATTATAAATTCTGGTACATGACCTGGCATTTTATGTATTGGTGCATTTATTTAAATAGGAGATAATTTATATAGTTCTTGTTCTTGTAGCTTTATTCTCATGTATTCTGCCTTGCATTTCAGGGTGGAGGAATTCCAAGGCGGAATGCACCTATTCTGCAGATGATTCGTGAAGAAGTATGTTCTTTCAACACATACTAAATTCTAAAAACAAAACATACTGACTATCCAACTTTCTGATTGACAGTGTCTTTGGCTGCAACTTCTTCGATCATACTATTGGAATGCAACTTATGTGCTAGTTCACTAGAAGACTTTCGATTGCTCACAAGCAAGCATCATTTATTAGTCAATAAATGTTGAATTGCTTAGAACTCTAAAATTTTAATATCTGTTTCATGAAGCTGCTAGGGTTTTTTTTTTTTCTGATAATGGAAGCATCTCATTATAAGCTTCTTTCTAAATAAACTTTTTGTTCCCCTTCTCTCTGACTGATTCTGCAACTCAAACGATTTTAGAGAGCTTCTATGGCTTGAAACCATTTGAACCTAGCCTTGCTTCCTAAAATATGGTTCTGATCTCTAAATGAGTGTCTTCGTTGACTGGTATCATATCATTTTGCTTGTATCATTACCTTGTCTCAGGTCACAGAGGATGGTAAATACTGTCTTGTCCTGGTCTTCGAGGCAAAATCTTTGCAGTTGTCGGACTTTGAAAAAAGACAGGTAAAAATTGTGCAAGCTTGGCTAGAAGTTAGCATTTTGGTGTTTATCAAATTTTGAGCTTGTGGAAGAGTTCTGAAAATTGCTTGCTGATTCTTTAAGCTCAAATAATGATTTCAGGGAAAATTTACTTCATTCTTTGGACCAGATATCACAGCTGAGATCGGTAAGATCTGCCTTTAATGCTTTGGTTCAAATATATGCTTTTGAAAAGCCTTAAAAGGCCTGCAACAGCTCGGAATCCTTCTATGTAATGAATTATGGAGGTCATGCTAATTAATAATCGTTTGCAGGGATAGGGGAAAACAACCTATACGAAGTTCGACTTATTTCCAACTTAAATGCCGATGCATCACCTTCATGAAGTGCTTCATGGTATCATCTAGCTCTGCTATCTGTTTGGTCTTTTCTTCATTTACATATGCTCCCTCGTGAAAAATTTGTATAAAGATGTTTAGCTTTAGTTTATCACCTTTTTTTGTGAGTGTGCGTGAGGTGTAAAATCTTGGAGAAACTTATGCATGCTACATATAATCCCAATGGAAAGCCGGAGAAGTAATTTGATTATCATGAATCTGTTCTATAAGCGATATACAAACCCAACAGGACTTTCACCATATGATACCACTACATTCAATGCAAAGAGATTGCTAAATTCTAGTTGCCTAGCTGCATGGCTCCCTCTGCACCTAGAGTTCTTCTTATTATGATTCTCTTATCAGCAGATTGCAATGTAATTCTCAGTTTTCTGAACATGATACATTTTCACACATAATGATCTTAACGGTCTGCCACTGGTTTATGAGCATGTCAGACATGGATTTTACAAGAGACCAGAGAGTGTAAGAGCACAATTTCCTTGAGTTAAAGATTTATTCATTGATTTTAATTACAAATATAAAATCTAGGAAGTCAAACACTTAGGAAACTTTCTATTTATTAAATTCGGTTTGGTCTGGTCTCTCAGGTTGAGAAGCAACAAAAAAATAATTAAACTCAGAGTTGATTTAGTTTGCATAGTTTAATAATATATTTGGAGTATAGTTGTATGATTTCAATCAAAACTAGACATGCAATGATGAATTTAGGGGTGGCCGTGGCCCCCAAAGTTTGAAAACTTTCCAAAATCTCCCCTGCACTTGTAAAACTTTTCGGGCACTTTAACGAAATTTCAGCCAGATATAGTGCATCAAAATAATTTAAAAATATTAAAAAAATATTAATTTAAAATAAATAAATAAATAAATAAATTTTAAATTTTTTCAAAAGTATTTTTAAAAGAAAAAAACAAACATGTAATAACCTTGTTTGACATTGAAGTTCTACATGTTCTTGAGATTTTTTGAATTTATTTTAGTTTTTAATTATTTTTATGTTTTAAAATTATTTTGATATATAAATATAAAAAAAATAAAAAATATTATTTTAATATAATTTCAAATAAAAATTCTTTTAAAAAATAATTTCTATCATACTGACACACATACCTTAAAATATAAGTCAAAAAGCATCTCATTCTTTGTTGTTTCTCAATGTTTCTTCATCAATCATCGTATATGTAAAATTGAAAGCCTTTTTTTTTCTTGAAACTAACATTTAGCAAACTAACATAGCCTCAAATATATTTGGAGAAATAGTAGAATTAATGGGTTTTACATGTATTCTTTTTCTAAATATTTTTTTAGTCGTATTTATTTGATATATTTGTTTTTTGTATGAATTAGTTTTTTAAAGAAAAAAAAAACTCAAAAATCCTTCCCATTAATTATTTGTTGGTGAATTTTACATGGGAGAGAGAAGAATCTATCCATTCTGAAGCAATAAACAAAGGAGTGCACGTGACCCCAAAAGCTGTCAGCCATTTTCAGAGCTAAGGAATAAAACACAGCATCACTACCTGCAACAAAAACCCAAGGAAAAAAGGCAACCAACATAAGACACTGTCTTTCATTTCTGTCCATTCATGGTTGCCCTCAGTTAAGCCTCCCTCCCCCATAGACAAGACCTCTTCAAAGAAATCCCTTGGTTCCAGTGTATATTCTCTTACCATCTCTAGCTCTCCTTTTTAGCAGCACCCTTCACGTTAAAAGAGAAAATGTTGCTGTTTCTTGGTTTGTGTCTCTCCCTCTGCCTTTTTCTCATCCATGATAAGCATCCACCTTGCTTCCTGATGCTGCACATCCACATTTTCTCATCCTTTCTGTTCTGACTTTCCTCTCTAGTGCTCTCATTTTCTGTGCTTTCTTCTTTCCCTCTTGTTTCCTTTACCTGAACCTGCATGTACCATATATTCATCATATAATGCACCAGTCATTTATTAGAAGATGACCTGAAAAGTTAAAACAGGAAAATAAAATGAATGCATTACAAAAGAGATATGAGGAAACAAAAAGAAACATAAGAGGAAAGAGTATTCAAGTTAATGATTTGTATCTGCCCACATCCGAAATATGAAAAATGAAATTGAAATATATATAAAAAAAAAAAAAAACTCAACTTTACAAGTGAGTTGTTATGGATCATTATTGACCCGTTATTTGTAATATTACACTCAATAACACCCATTACCGTTAGTTATACGACGTATTATAGCCGCTATTGTTGTGATTTGACAATATCATGCTATAACACCGAATAACAAACATTACAGGGTACCATATAAGAAAGTGGCAAGTGTAATAATTCTAAGCAAATTGTCCAAACCCCATGTATAAAGGTAGACATGTTAACCTCTCATCTTTGTTGTGGTGGTGGTCAGGTGAATCTACTGTCTTGATGGGTATTAAACCCTAGTCTCTGCTTTCATAGCACTAACAATTAACCACTGAATTGTCCAAAAAAGAAAAGGAAGGGCTTTACTATGGAATAAAACTTCCAATCCATTCCATGTTTTTCTTTTCCTGGTTTTGGTTTGAGTAAAAAAGCTTAGATAAGCCCAACTGTGGTTTGCAAACCTAAAAATCCAAACCCAAGATCGTCAACCTAGAGCAAATTAAGCATGTTCAAGTAGGGCAAAACAAGGTTGTCACGGTTTGCACCTTAGGTCTCTTCCGTAGTGTCTTTAATGTTTCTATGGGGTTTTGTGCTTCCATGGAAATTAGGCTAGCTTCTGCTAGTATACTAGTAAAATATGGTGGCAGGCAAACTCCAGTCAAGATCTCAATAGTATATCAGATAGCACATGGTCAAAGTGGTTCGAACATTTGAACACCTGAAGAGTATTACTGCATTAGTCATCGTTTTACCAGACCATTCAAGTCACAGTGTACCACACCACAGTGCCCAAACAAAAGATTATAGAGGGCCGAGGGGTCAGTGTCACATTAACCAAACTTGCTTGTACAAGTTTGCCACATCAGTGTAATGTCAAGATCTAATAATGATGTGTGGCTCCAATACTGTGAATGATAATAGCTTGATGAAGGAGTATTTTCGTATCCAGTGATACCACTATTCTGTGATTCAGCCCTGAAACACATGGCTGTTTTGTCCAAAAAGAAGAAAAGGAACTGTGAGAGGCAGTGAAATGCTACTTTCAATGATGACCCCAAAGAATCTAAAGCAAAAGAAACAAAAAGGAGATCAAGGAATTGAAAGCATCTTCAGTGCCACCACATAAAACAAAGAGAAGAGAAGAACTAAAGAACAAAAGAGGAGTTCATGCAAGTTTGAATAAAGAACACAGTTGAGGATTCACTATCAGAAAATTGGCAATTAGCAATGGAATTACGGACGGAAAATATTATGTCAGTAATCTCCGATGACAATAGTATTGAACATCCTAAAGGGCTTTAACTTTCTTCCTGTTTTTGCTCCTCGAGGTTTTTTTTTTTAAAAAAAAAAAGTAGCCATGAAGCTGAAAAAAGAGGAAAGACCTTTCCTTTTGACAGCAAAAATGTTTCCGAGAATCATAGATAAACGCAACCTTATGTGCTGGAATGCTAGCTACCTGGGGCATCTTGGTATACAATTAGGGCAAGCACCCATCATTGTTAGAGGGACCAATTACCACGTATTATTGTTAGTCCCCCACAATGGTAGGGCTAAGATAAGTCATTTGTTCTCTGAAACTTGCAATTGGTGCAAAACATTTTCTAGTAATTTTTGTAGCATACTGCCTGCACTTAGTACACCTCTTCTTAGTGACCACACCCCATTAAATAAGGGACCATTTCACCTAATTGCTAGTTCCCCACCATGGAAGGGCTCACGGTGATACACACACATGTATCAGTAAATACTTGACCAATTCCCAAAAAAAAAGAAAAAAGAAAAAACAGATCATGCGTGATGGCAATGCATTGCCAAGCAGCGACTAGAATCACGAGAAAATCAAATCAATATCAATAGTTTGCACCTTACCTACTCTTTCTAATACAAGAACAATCTGCAATAAAGGTTGAGGGAACCACAAGGCTACACGCATTGCTTCAGTCTCATTAGCATAGTTTCATAGTATTGTGTATATTTATTATGAAATGGGTCCTGAAAGAAGTGCCTAGGAGTAAAATGAAATAAACTCTAATGTACAATCAACGAGTTAGATTACCTTTAAGGTTTAACAAATGTCAGGTTCGAGTCCCATATAATTTTAAAAAAAAAAAACGATGCCCATAAACTTGAAGGGAAAGTGGGAAATACATTCGAAATGCTCATACAAAAATCTCAACGTTGTGGAAGTGGGAAATTGCATTTAATGAAGTGAAAAGGAGCAACGAAAACTTACTATTCAGAAAAGCAAAGGAGACAGACTGACTTGACAAGAAAAACAAGCCTCTGGTTCAGCTTTCAACTTCGAACAAGTAAATATAAATGAGCGTATTGGGTTGAGAATATTTGCAGAACATACCTGTCCTTGAGCTTTCAGCTTTGAATTACAATTAGGGGTGCCTCCACCTTCTACTTCACATCTCTTTCTCTCTATAATCGAAGGCGTTGAAGCTGGACTAGGACTACTTGATGAACTGACGTCAGGAGGAGTGCTTTGAGTCCCGACATCTCTAGTGTTCAGCATGCCCTCCATCTTATCTTCTGCAACCAAAAAAATATCCTGAACCAATTCAAAAACAAGCTTTTTTTGTCTCGTCTGCATAAAAATAACAGCAACAAGTAATCCAATTACAACCTTTAATTGGAAAATGATTGACAATATCGTCATGTGCAGCAATAGAAGTAGTAGTCTTTGTCTGGATTTGCCGCGAATGATTAGAGTAAACAAGAGGTGCAGACATTGTGATTCTGTTTGTTAAGTTTCGAAATGATCTTCCACTTAGTGTTTTAGCTGATAAACACTCCATCGGTACCTCTCCTGAAAGCGGGTTGCATATATATTTCTCTGCTTCATTCCATTTGGAATGTAAAGCAAATCCATCTGGTGATGAGCATTCCCAACTGTTATAATATCCTGACCTTGCTTGCAATGCTGCAGGAAAAAAAAAGAACAAATACAATCACTTAAAATCACTAATCTCGACGCATAGTACAAATATTATAAGCGTAAGAACTTGAGCTGTCAGATAATGACGTGCTTGACTATTTGCATAGTCACTAAGTACCTTTAAGAGCTGTGGTGAATGAGTATGTTGAGGGGTCAATCTCTTCTGAAAATGTTAAGATAAGATGGATTAGACAATTGATAGTCACAAACAAGAAAATTAAGCCTTGCATCAAAAAAACAGAAGCAAAAGAAAAGGACAAGACTCAAGATTACTACCTCTTATGGAGTAGCCAGGAGATGAGGCAGTGCTAGAAATAGTAATGTTTGATCTAAAAGACCTTGCATCTTCTCTAAAACTTCTGATATTTGATCCTGAAAACCTTCTTGATCTCGTGTGTTCGCGGCTGATTTGAGCCCTGAATTCCCATTCTCTTAAATTGAACTCAGGTTCCTCTCGTCGTTGAAAGTTTGTGTATGGAGATTGCTCCTTTGTGGAAGCCATGAATGAGTTTTACACTGCTCGAGTTGAAATATGGAGGCTTGTAGTTAGTTATAAAGTCTTTAGCTAGCTGTACTTGTGGGTTTTTTTTTAGTGTGAATCTAGCGAGCAATTTATTTGTTGACACATAAGCAGATGAGCCAAGCAACAACTTACCAAGGTGTTGAATTTAAAACAAGAAATATCCTATTTGTTTTTGCAAAATTATTGGTTGACAGCATATAATTCTGCTGTTAATATGAATATTGCAGGGTTTTGGTGTCAGCATTGACAAAAGATAATTGGTATTGGAAAAACATTGATGATTCATACTTAGATTTACTGTTTATTGAAATAATATAATGATGATTTTACTCTTGCTATTGGGGTAATATAATTTTTCTATAAAGTTTACTGGTCATTATAGATTGATCAGGAATAAGTTAGTTTTTTTGTATTTTAAAACACACTGAAACTACTAAAATACCTTTGAAGCAAAAAAAATTAAACTAACATTTAAGAGCTTTTTTGTATTTTCACCATAGTTTTTAAGTTATAATCAAGTTAATCGAGGGACAATTTAGTACTTTAATGAATATAAAATATTCATTAAAAACAAAAATATGTTGGCATGTGCAATGCACGTGTTAGCCTATAGGAGATGTCTGTGTTTTTTAAGAGGTGCGTGAGGCATCTCCTGACAGTCAAATGCTAGTTTCTGCTATGGCATGGAAGCATCATGCCGAGATCTTCCTTTTTAGCCAAGGCATGACAGTGGTGGAGTAGCGGTGCGAAACCGATGATCTTTTTTTCTTCTTCTCTCACTTTTCTCTCTCCTCCTCAATTTCCATGCATAAATCTTTAAATTTTCAAAATGACCTTTCAATTTATTTTTCCTTTGTATTTGGTTCATGTTATTTTGATTATT
>Ga0307515_10011740_pt1 | contig 16576 bp, 16 predicted proteins | sample 17_EM_MG_FD_194513 | JGI IMG/M metagenome (GOLD analysis project Ga0307515, IMG submission 194513) | Populus trichocarpa ectomycorrhiza microbial communities from riparian zone in the Pacific Northwest, United States - 17_EM | ecosystem: Host-associated > Plants > Roots > Unclassified | place... | reverse complement strand
AGGTTCCGAGGTCTGAGGGCTTCTCTGCTCATGGTTGTTGTGGTGTGGTAGATGGAAAGTGGGAAGGTGGTTGCCACTGGGCTGAAGAATGGTACTCTCACAATCTCCAAAGTACCGCTATTTATATGCAACTCAGCACCACAGAACTTGTCACACTGCCACAAGAATTCATAAATAGAAGCTTCTACTAGTTATCTTTCAATTCATAATATTCTAGGGGGGGATTTAAGTGGGTGGCTGTGTTGTTATAAGCAACAAGGCGCAGCGCACACAAAAGTGGGCCCTTTCGTGGGCCCAATACTGGCGAGGGGATAGTTGTAAATGGATTGGCCACCCCTGGTCTCTCGATACTGTTGAATGGACTATTCCACAGTCGCAAGCAATAACTATGTGAACAAGTAAGTACAACCGGTCACCAATGAAGATTGATATTCACAAACAGCATATCAAGAGGATTATTTACAGGGATGATGAAATTTATAATATCAATAGCATGACCACTTACAAGTGCAGTACATTTCACTTATCCCTATCAGCAGAAGAGATTGCAGTTATGACTCCAAATATCCTTAACAACCAGTAGTTCACCAATAACATAAACAGAAAAATATCATGTATTACATGACGAATGAAGAAGTAATTGCAGAAGATAATATGTGTTTGATACATCAATTTCACAGTGTGGTGGCACACCTGTAACTAGTGTTCACAACGGGTCTGGGTACCCTGCCAGCGGTCCGGGTTTGGACCAGATAAACGGTTCGGTTCAGTTCCAGAACCAACCTGAAACCCAACCCGCTCTGTCTTGGCGGGGTTGTTACCTGGACCAGACATAAGCCAGCGGTTTTTTGGCCGGGTTCCTCATACAGCACAGCCTTGTTTTAGCGAACTCATTACAATGGCTCCAATTAAGTATTGGATTTCTGATCGTATCACAATATGATATATACGTAAACGATGCAGTTTGTGATGTTCTTTCACCCCCCATTCTCCAATTTGCGATCCGAATACTATTCGTTGAGTTGCTGTGAAATAACGCCAACAATTGGGTTTTTTTCAAAGTCACTGAACGAATAGTAATTGGATCGTAAGTTCGAGAAAGGGAGGTCAAACCGCATCTAAACCTGCATCTTTTACATATATATCATATTGTGATTCAATCACAACTCAAAGATTTAGTTGGAGCCAAAGTTCTGAGTTTGGAACAATGTGGAACCAGCCAAAAGACCACGGGTTACGTGTGGTTCAGTTTTTTGATGTGGTAAAACCGGTTGCAACAGTTCCAGTTTGGTTCAAACACAGAACTGGAACCGAACCGCCAATTTGGAACCGTTGCTAACACTATCTACACCAATCAATTCAAATGGATGCAACACATGATCAAGTACATTGCAAGGTGTACCAGTCTCGAATAAATGAAGAAGATACTATTCTACTTTGCAATTGACAATTGGTATGATACTAAATTAGGAGAAGTTCGTAATCTCCTATTGGCTTCCGATACAGAATGAAATCTCAAGAGAGCTCTCCATTGATATCTCAAGTACAATTATGAATAGCTAGTTTTTCGGCAAATATTACTGCAAGTATATACTCTGAGTGAAATGCATATTCAGAGAATATCTAAAAGTATTAAACTAATATTACTTGAATATACATCAATTGATTCTGAAATCTCCAATCTTGGACATCTATGTTTTGCCCAAATCAAGCAGAGTTTTCATCATAAAGTCACTGGCTTGGTGTTCAGCTATAATCATAACATACTTGCAAACACTACCTTAATTACACTTCACAATGAGTCTTTGTACAACAGTCAACAATCTTAATATTCTGTCAAAGTTGAGTATACTCAATCTGCCTGCAAGCTAGAATATATCCTTACCAGCCATGGAATGATATCTGAAGCTTACAGTGTCTGGGTTGACTATATACAATGTGAATTCAATGACCATGCTAATACCTTCCTCTGTTGAGTTCCAACTGTTCCCATATGCTCTATCAGTTGGATTCCTGTCGATGTGATTCTCCAACTTCACGTTCATCTAGCAGACTGGAATACAGTCTTACCTCTGGGCCAACAATGCCAGAAGAGTCTACAATCAATATAGCATCCACAAGTTAAAGAATTGATTATTGGACTACCAACCAAGGACAATTATCTGCACAGATGGGCTGATTCTGTTATGGAATTTAACTAAGTAGTATAATTCCATAATTAGATCCTAATCATTCCTGTCTAAATAATTTTTTCAACCGTACAATTACTGCAAGAAAATTGAGTTTCAAATGGAATTCATAGTATTTGGTTTGGTAATAACCAGGTGGATTGGAATACTTACTAAATAGTATTGTTATTATAATTAAATATACCAAAAGTTCTTTATTACCACAAATATATTATATATATATAAAACGTAAACAAAAAGCAGTGGAAGGCTGCGCATTATGCCAAATATATTGACCTCGTTGAATTATAGGACTCAATAGATGACCTCAATCTGATGGATGATTACACTATTGGGGACAGAAATGGAATACTACTCCACTTTACTGGATTCGATGTGATTTTTGCCCTACTTTTGATGTTTACCAGACAAATATTATATCTCCTAACCACTTGGTTATAACAACTCTCCAAGAGAAAGTGGTAATGAGTTCAAAGTATGTTCAACAAGTCTCAAAGAATGATTGAGTGGTTCAAATAGCTTTCATTATTTCGAACATTGTCACTCAATTTAATACCATTCTGAGGCATCTTTATATTCTGCCTCAGTCTCTGACACTTCATTCCACAGCATTCTGAGGATTGATCAGTATCTAGTATCACCTTTAATGTATCTGTAAGTGCTCTGAATAGCTTCCAGCATGTATAAATAGTTCCGAAAGCATCTGAAGCACCACAACTATTCACAGAAGTGCCTTGGAAGTCATTCTATTGTACTGGGACCATGTTGCATGTTGCTGATATGCATATCTGTACCAATCATGATTCAGCTTCTTACCTATCACATACGATCAGATATTAAAGTTTTACTCAATGTACTCTGGTGAAATACCCTTATCTGGACAAGAAGATCGAGATATCTACTGACAATTCAATTGCTATTCTTCAAAATCAACATATCCATCTTGGCTATATCTATATCCACTCTCAGGTGGCTACTTTCATTTATCGATACCCATGTCAAGCACTTCCATCTAATAATCTTTATTTCCAATAGCCTACATAATATTTCTACAAATGCACTAATTACAATTATGCAAGTACATGTTTATATTTTCATTAGTTGGAATCCATTGAAATAACTATAAGCCAAAGAGAGCCCACAATCAATATTATTGAATGATGTTATTGGAAGTGCTGGATATATTGATTCCACTCAATTTTAAATCTATGGCTATTAACTCCTGAAAATTTCACTACATCCACATCAAGCCAATTTGTTTCAACTGGGTGTATGAAAAAAAGGACAACCTTAAATGCTTTATATGGTGGAAAGCCTAGTAAATTATTATATCCTATAAACAAACAGATTGTAGAGATACATGTAACCCTGTCTGGAATTTTACTACTTTTTATTATTTCAAGCCTCTGGCAAACAGCTATTGCTGCAATATCAATATATGGTATTTACTTAAAGCCTTTCTTCATTCTGCAGCTGATGGCAATGTTATTTGTATCACACTATTCAATTAGAGTAATACAACTATAGTTCCACTACCAAATATACTTTATTATTTCCATCATGTACTGCAACTTTATTACAATTCCTTTGATATCTTTCTGCATGTTTTCATTTTCTCATAGTACTTTGCTATATCTAATCTCTGCCTCTATATGGATTGTAAGCTTTTACTTCTGGATATTCATAATATCTCTATATTGTCCCCAGAATATACTACCAAAGTTTCCACTGCAGTTAAAGTATTATAAACTAAGTAGTATAAAATGAGCAATTTTATGTAACATTGCACTATCTGGGCTGCAAAACTTGCAATTAAGAGAATAATTCATCTATTAGTCATAACCACAAGGTCCATTTTACCTTATTTCTTGGATAATTTGAGCTTGAGCAGCCTACTGATGAATTATTCCCAATATAAACCAATTTGATGTCTAGGTCAGGTTGACAGTATGGGGAGACAGTCAAAAACCTAGGAAGAATACCAAGTGATTGTCAATGTATTCTGATATATAGCTCTTGTAACCCAGCCCAATCTCATATTCACAGATTCTACACCTTGTCAATACAATTTCTAACATGTTACAAGCTATCTATCGGCAACTTACATAATATATACAAATCAATTTGACAAATAATAGTGCTAACTATCAATCCCACTGCAGCTATATTTGGCAATGTAAAGATATAAATCTGTAGCTGCATACCAACTTGGATGTTGAGTGAGTGGAGACTGTTACAAATGTGCAAATAAGTGATAGTATATATTGAAGTATCAGGTAAGACTGTTCCTAGAGATCTTCAACTTGTTGCAAGCTAACTGTATTGAACAGCAAATACCTGTCTCTGGATATATCTCATACCACCTCCAGGAGATCAAACTGCCCATCATTAAAATATCTTTCTTATAACCAACAGTATTACCTGATGGCCAGTGACAATGTAAGATCCGATCTCTATAATAAGTAACACAGCAGTGAATATTGCTAGCTCTGAAATCTTCAATAAAGCTGAATGGCTGCTACTACTCCAATGCAATATCCATGAAAATCACACAATGCTGCAGTTACCCAATAACTGTAACAATCCAGATAAGCGGCATTGTTCACATGCAGATAAGGCCACAGAAAGCACTTCCAACCAAAGTTGGCGGCAAAGATAAGGGTTGGAGATGGCTTTGTACGATTCACCGGAAAAGCTACACGCTGGCTGGGCATCAGGATGGACAGGAACCTGCCATTCAAGGAGTACCACAATTGACGAATGAAGACATCCAGTGCAGCTGGAGCTTGACTCAAGTCACTCACAACGATGTATGGGGTAGTCCCAGAGACAGTGAGAGCCATCCAAATAGCTTGCATTGAAGCAGTCACAATATAGGGGAGTGAGGGACAGTGTAACGGCACGGTTGCACGTGACGTGTCCAGGGCCGGGTAACCCCCATTTTATGTAGTCGACTCACCACCAGCCTTAGATCACTAGCAATAATCTTACCTATATATCTACACCTACAATCACTCGAGTCCACGATTGCAACCATATCCATTATATTACTGTACGTAAGCCTAAGTAGTCAAGCGCAGGCGTACGTGCTTTTACATATGGTGGGACTCCAAAGAAGTTGGCAACCGAGCTGATCTCCAACTCCTTCTAAATTGACAAGTCATATTCATTGTGGGTGTGCTGCCCACAACACCACAAAGAGCTCTGATGACCGAGGCAGGGCTTTCACCTTAGTATGGAATCTTACACTCCAGATAACAACGATTTAAAGCTAGACTGTCAAATGGATGCTGTCACAAGCTAAAGGTGGTACACCGAAACCCCTCTTCTGGTCCACCGATATGCAGAGATGTTATGACAATTCATGAGCATGGCCAGGCAACCGATCGCGTCAACTGGCCGGCCACGCGCGAAGAATCTGTACCAGGTACATCAACCTGGACAAGTGGACTCAACCGTCCAGTCAGACGACCGTTGTCTGCCGATGACAGTGTTCTCGCCATCCCCGGCCGACATCCACCGTCCCCGGCCGTCGTTAGGCGGTTACAGAATTTCCAAAATATCTTTAGAAGATTTACAATCATGATTGATAATCACATCCTGATTGCGCGCGGCAAGAGTTATTAATGGATGTTTCTATGTATAGTTCATATCTCAATTGCACTATAGTTCACAACAGCAAGTGGACTCGAAAGTCAGGTATATAATGGACGAACCTTGACCTGATCATATTAATTCCTCTTTGTCCATTATCCATTCTTTGATACATCAATTCAGATGGCCAGCTTACCTGATGCTCCCCCTTTGACTCCCATTTCAACGATGCTTGCTGGAATCGATCCAGATGGATTCAATGACCCAGTATTCCTGGATGATGGCTCCAGTCTTCTCAGCAGCACACCAAATACTCTTATGACACCCATATTTGGCAATGGTAGTGGTTCACCTGGTTCCTCAGCATCTGATACTACAGCCACTCCTGGAAGTATGATATTCAAAAGAAAGCGGATCCAGTGGAAGAGTTATGTGTTCGAACCCGCCAATGGGCAAGGATATTTTATGAAAGGTGGCAAACTACGCTTGCGATGACTTCGATGTAGTACATTTCATGATGACCCTCTCCGGTATATTACGTGTTGCTGAATGAAGTACAGGTCCAAGTCTCTGAACAGCACAAACATTCTCATTCTCTGGCACAAAGAATATGATCGACCATCTGCAGGGCATACACCATATTGATAAGGATGGACTAATGGAGACGCAGGATGCAGTTACCCAGCGCATCAACAAAGTCTTCGGAAAAGACACAGACAAATCGAATGTAATCTTAACATCTTTAAACAACTTCTTCTTCGATGGATCATAGTCAACTATATTGCTTTTCGACAGGTTGACTGGGATGCATTTCGTTCGCTGCTGTTCCATCTACTGGCTTGTGTAAGCGGTGTGCTGTCTGCCAACTGTCAAGTTTGTTTCTAACCATATAACAGTGGGCAGATTTTAAATCTCTTCAAGTAGCATTGCCAAAGTCAGGGAATACCATTTGATCCTGGATCATGACTCTGTATGAAACATCAAGGCTGCAGATGATCCATGCTGTGGCAGATCTCCCAACACGAATTCACTTCAACTTTGATTTATGGTCATCACCTAATCATTGTGCTCTACTGGGTATCGTTGCTCATTGGGTCTGTTTAGCGGGAATTTTGCAGCGCACACTGCTCAGTCTTAGCAGATTTCGTGGGAGACATACTGGTGAAAATCAAACGGAATCATTTTGAGCAGTAGCTCAGGAATACAGACTCGGTGGCAATATTGGAGACTTTCCCCTCGATACTGCCACCAACAATGCTACTGCCATGAAGTGAATAGCTGCGAAACTCAAACTGCTGAAAATTGACTTTGACCCAATCAAGTGTAGACTCCGATGCCATCGACACATCATCAATCTTGTTGTGAAAGCTTTCCTATGGGGCAATGATCCTGAAACGTTTGAAGAAGTTGTTCACTCACTTGTCAATAAGGATGATGAAGAGGCAGAACTACTGTTGTGGTGCAAACAAGGTCCACTGCACAAGCTCCAGAACATCATTATCGTGATTGGACGAAGCCCACAGCATAGAGACAAATATGAAGAGAAGGTGAAGCAATTGGATTCTGAATGCACAGCAACATCCTTAGTCCATGGAAATGAAACTCGCTGGGGTAGTAATTATGATGAACTGGTTCATGCAATACAGCAACTGGAGGCACTAGAATAATTCGTATCTACTGCAATTCAACACAATATGCATGGGGAGCATGACTCTCTTGGAACTGCATTGAGACATGATGAACTTACCCCCGAAGACTGGTCAATTTTGACAGATATCATGTAATTTCTTCGACCATTCCACAAGTGGCAACTAATGCTTCACGGTTAACAAACACAAGGTGCTTTAAATAATGTTCTGCCAGCCATGGATGAGCTGCTACTTCATATGGAGGATCGAAAGGCTGCATATTCCGCTCTTCCACAAGACTCGATTGGCCATTATATGATTACCCTAATCAAACATGCCTGGGGGCTGCTTGATAAGTACTACAACAAGATCGATGAAACTCCAGTATATTACAGTGCAATTGTATTACAACCCGAAATGAAGATGCAATGGTTTCAGGACGAATGGCATGAACGAGATAGTTGGGTTACGGGAGCTGAGTTGGCTGTTCAAAAGCATTGGACATCAGAATTTCAGTTAAAAGGGCCACCAGTTCGCACTTCACTTACTTCAACTCCATCAATAATCATAACTGCAGGTGTGAGCAACATACCAAACTGGAAATCCAAGAAACGCCAGCGTCAGGCGGCAGATACCCTCGATCAGTTTGAACGATTCCAGCAGCGAGACACCGAGGATGAGATACCTGGAGGTGCACTTCAGTACTGGATCAATAGGCTAGATGATCCTCATCAGTCATTGCTTGCTCAGATGGGGGTTGAGTTAATGACTATTCCTGCCATGTCAGATGAACCAGAACATGTATTTAGCAGTGCACAATTGCTCATCAGTGACCTAAGAAACCGCTTGGGAGATGATATCATACAGGCCTCCGAATGTCTGAAGTCATGGATACAGCGGGGTTTGGTCTTTGGAGCAAAGAATTGGACATGATACAAATGGAGCAGATGCTACAGGATCTCGCTTCACGGTCAGGATAATTGTGATGAGTATAATATGATTATGATTTATGTACACTGAGACATCAACATCCATGGATGTCGGCAGATGACGGCCGAGGACGGTGAAAGCTCCGTTATGGGCCGTCCTAACCGTCCTAACCATCCTGCTCCAAAAAGACTGTGCCGTTTCCGTCCTGCCCTAGGACGGGACGGTTGAGAACACTGAACTGGACGATGACACCACAGCCACAAGAGCCATGCAGTGCTATGCAAGAGAGAAAAAACTGAGCATTGGAGTGGCGGTCTCGATGTGGTAGACAGATGGATTGCGCTCGGACGATGGCCGAGTGGGAGCCCCAGCAGGGTGCCCACACAGCAATCAAAGCAGGTCCTGCGAAAGCACCCTGGGCACTGGTCATATGGAAGTCTACAATGCCAAGCAGTGGGCAATCTGACTCGCGCTCAATGTGACCATTGAGCAGAGAAACACATTGCAAAGGCATGAAGTGATGACAGAGACCATCTTCAGCGACTCACAAGCCATAATTCAATGAATGGCGCATCTCGACCTGGGCGCAGGGCAGTGCCTAGCGAGGAGGAACAACCGCAGGGCACAGACCCTCCTCACCCATGGCACCACAATGGAGAGCTATTGGATCCCAGGGCACCCCGGCATCCCCGGGAACCAAGAAGCTGTCCGCCAGGCAACCATTGCCCCAGATGGCCAAGGACGCACGACAATAGAGCAGCAATTCACCTCGGCTTTGAACAGAGCAAGATGTATCTCTGAAGGAAGATCAGCAGCCAAGGCCCAGTGGGAAGCCGAGAAATGCAGTAAGCACTTCAGCTACAGACTGAAGAGTACAGCAGGCAATAGGAGACCTATCCCAATGGCAAGGGAAAAGTCATTACCAACAAGATTCGACCAACTGAAGTGTAGGCATGCGTCTACTGTAGCCCACCTAAAAAGATTTGTTCACTGAGACGATGACAAATGCTGGTGGTGCGGGGCAATGGTGGCCCAAACATGGGAGCATCTCCTCTGGCACTGCAGCTGGCGTAAATACCACCAGCGGGAGCTCCAGAAGCAGGTGGGAAATGCAACAGGCTGGGAAGCTGGCCAATGCTGGCAGCCACAGGTGCCGAAGTTGTTTTCCATTGAGATATGTGACAAGGTGGTGATGGACTTCCTGGCGGCCATGGACGTCGGGAAGTTCCCGCCGGGGTGAGGCATTGAGGCCAGAGGGGCCAGTCTTTCTTTTCTTTTTCTCTTTGTTTTGTCAGCTGGGAGGAAGGGTTGTAGGCGGGAGCTCTGCCATCTAACCGGCTCGCCCGGAGGCGGAGGGGCTAAGGGCCTGTCATACTCTCGCTAGAGTAAACACAGTATGAATAAACAACAACAACAATCCAGATAACCTAAACCATTCCACCATTGAAATGATCATGATTCATCTGTAGCATATCAACATTTGTTATTGCAATAGGTGATAGTTCTGTATTCACCAGATATCTGACTACCACTATGTACATACTAATGACAATGTGCCAGATATACTCATCATGGCCTTGATAAAGATTAAGCATAAGAAATTTACATAGGCAATGGGGCTATGGTAATGGAGGTCAATTTAAAATTGAATTTGAGTTTGAACTTAAGGTTGTTTCACTTGTCTTTTTGGGTATATAGATGGCCATCCTCGGGCTGAAGAAGTCTCACTTTCACAGGGGTTTAAGGAGACTGCTATGAGAATTCACTTGGTTTGATGTCATTTATTTCTTCCTCCATGGTGTAAGCAAGACGGGGAGCATTGCATGCATAATCTCAGTCCTCGTAGGGCCGGAGATGAGTCTGATATAGTCGGTGGTTTCTGTCGGGCTGATGGTATTCAACCCAATGCATATGCACGCATGCACACTTGTATGAACATATATATATGGCCTTGTTGCCCTCTTAGATAATATTCAAGCAAGCTTTTCAATCATCTTTACTATCTCTACTTTGAACACCATTGTTAAAAATAGATATAGAGAAGCTTGATTGTGTCTATCTAAGAGGACCACAGAGGCCATATATACGGTAGTTCATGTCCGAGTGCGTGCGTACGCATCTATGTAAGAGACGGCTGAACACCGTTAGCCTGTATGCCTTACGAGGGCTGAAATCTATATATGCAACTATATCCATTGACGTACGCAGCATTATATATGACTATCAGTCTTTGCAGCTCAACATGCTACTCTAGTTATCGGGTAATAGGTATTCTTGAATCTATCGGGATCAAACGCCTCAAAACTCGGAAAGTAGGTATCTGCAGCAAAAGACTTCACGATATAAGGACGAAACTAGATTGGAAAAGAGGGTGATGCTGGGCTATTAATGTACAGAATGATCGAGTTTCGATTTTCTACAGACAGCATTAAGTTGCTTTTTATATATCCTTATTCCTGCGGTCAAAGTACTTACCTTTTCCCACCCCACTAGAATCTAATGCTAGCCTCCCACATGCAGGCTAGAGTGAATACATTTCCCGGAGGCCTGCAGTCTTTGCCGGCACCCGCAGGCTTATGTGAATTGAGCCAGGCCGACCCGGGCTCATACCAATCACACTCCGTCCCGGCCCTTCAAAAGCCCGTCAGAGTCTGACTGCCGAGTCGCGGCCCTTTGGAACACTATGGAGGAACCGTCCCCCAAAGCTATGTCCAGCACTGAGTGCTAGTCCCGAAAATTGAGGAAATTGTCACCCACTCCCAGTATTCTAGAGCGGCCAGTCCGGTCAGATCTGACCCCGACCTAGAGTAGGCCGGTCATACCAAGGCAGATCAGCCGAAAAGAGGCCGGGTCGACCTAGGCTTGCCAAGTGCTGACCTGGGCCTGGACTATGCATCTAAATATTCGCAAACCAGACAGATATCCTGTCCGGCATCTCCTGAAGTGACCCAGATCAGCCCACGCGAAGGATGGCTTCATATGCGGTGGTCTATACCTGACCGGTCTGTGAATATTTGGGTCAGTTGACTGGCAGCTTCGGAAAACTGCCCACTCCCGCACCATGGCTGAAAATCCCGTTTTCGGCCGTGGTGGTTCCCGATTCTAAGTCGATTCAAGGTCGCTACTAGGACCTCCGTCGTCAGTATTGTAACAGGACGCTGAGGTTCTGGGCGATATTGGGCTTCCCATGAATCTACCTGTTACAGTTTTGGACTCATAGTCTGTTTATGCCTAAATATAGATTCCCCCCCCACAAACCAGACAATGCGGTTCTATTCAGGATATCCCTCTAGATAACCGCACTATGTAACGTAACCTTCTTGACCAATTTTTAGAATGATTACCATTTCTTTTTGCAATTTCATGCGAGATAATCCCAGTGTTCCTAAGCAGCCCGGACCGGCCGGCTTGCATGAAGCCGGGCCTCCGAATTCGAGGCCTGCCTAATCTGTGGGCTGCCGTGACAACCCAGCCGGCTGGCAGGCGTTTTCCGGCCTAGGCTTTTTAAATGGAGGCCGGGCCTGGCCTGCGCCAAGGCAGGCTTCAGGTTTTGCGGCCGGGCCGTTTAGGAATACTGGATAATCCTCTCATACTAAACAATACAAGAAGGTCGTATCATCAATTCGCACCCTATCAAACTCTTGTGCTTCTTCCCCCTCTTTTGCGGTGTTCATAGGTTGTATTGAGAGAATGACTATGACCTGAGTTATTAACCCGACAAATGCCGCTCACTTTCTCATAAATTTCAGACTGTAAGGGAGAGGTTAATTATCCGAATTCGTTTCATTTTGTCCGCTGTTTGCTTGAAAAAAATTCGGTGATGTTATCGACATAAATTTTTGGAAACGGTGTTTATCCAACAAAATACAGCTGCCTAGGGTTGGGAGTTATCCTGCATAAAAACGGAAAAAAGTGATATGAATAATCCTGAAATAGACCGATAAGCAATTAAAGAAATACTAAATTCCAACTAAAAACCTATAGAGGTAAGAACCCCTCAATTCAGCAAACTACCTGATAGTCAACATTCCAAATTCCCTCTCAACATCTTCTGCCCAAGTAAAACTAGTTGAAGATGGTTGAATGTTGACCATATTTCCGTAACTTAGAAGCTGTCCACAAACCTCTTGTCGGCAAATGATCTCAGCGAGGTCTATCGTTTCATGGCACTGCAAATTCAAAGCTGTATGGCCACACGGAAGCTCGACCGAATAGACCGTGACTTTACAACTTCCACAGTCTTCCCAGCAGCGTTGTGGACACCGATGCCCACAGTGATAATGCCACCTCATACAGGCCTCGTTGCATTTCATCCTAGTGAGGTCTATCGTCTCGTGGCACTGCAAGTTCCGAGCTGTATGACCACACGGAAGCGTGACTAAAGGGATCCTAACTTGACAGTTTCCACGGTCTTCCCAACAGCGTTGCGGGTACAGATGCCCACAGTGAGAATGCTGCCTCATACATGCCTCATTGCACTTGATCTTAGTGGGGTCAATAGCCTCGTGGCACTGTATTTTCGAAGCTCTATGGCCACACGGCAGCAGTACGGAAGGGATTATGACTTGACAGTTTCCACAATCTTCCCAACAGCGTTGCGGACACCGATGCCCACAGTGATAATGCCGCCTCATACAGGCCTCCTCGCACATGGCACTACACTATAATTAGTAACGAGTGATGACATGAAGTATGACAAAATGAGTGTTGCTGACTTACCTTTCATGTTGCTGGTCCGAGTGGCACCTCATAGGACAAACGTGCCCACAGGCCAAAAGATCTTTGCATCGTTTTAAACAGCCTCCATTGGGTGCTAGCCAAGCAAAATCTCTAGTAGTGCTAATAGGAATAGATATATCGGGGTGTCTCGGACATTGCAGTTCGAGTGTCCGGCCTATATTGCCCTTCTCCTCCAACATGCGTATAATACTAGCCCACATGGGGACTACACGGGCAGTCTCAGAGTCTCCAATGATATACATTCCATGCCGGGCGCGGCTGAAACGCGCATGAGCAACAGCCTGGTCCGCAGTGGGTAGGAAGTTTACCTTAGAAGAACATTGATGCGATTGCTGGTTTTGAGAAACCCACACCTCTGTTCGTTGTTACTTCGGACTAAAGAAACAATGACAATCTTTGCCTCTTCGCCCTATAATCGTTCAAATAAATTTACTAAATTCCCTAGGAAATATTCGAGAGAACGAGCGTACCTGAAAGCTGTCAACAGTAGCAACCCGAACCGGTTGCTTTTCAAAGAGGGGCATCTCATTCTCGATGTCGTCCACATGTTGGTCCCCTTCAATTATGTCAAACTCATTACCAAGCATCCCACACAACTTCTCACGCTGTCCAAGGTATGGAGTGAGTATTGCGATGTCGTCCCTCCTCGAGTAGACACCCTGCTGCGACAGGTGTCGCACCAATGACAACACCATCTGTGCCTCGTATTCATTCGACTTTGACGTCTCCATTGACCCGCCAGAACCCTCGCAGTTTCGATGATCAAGCCAAAACAATCTCCTTCGCATTCCAGCAACCTCAGGATATGTATATGTCGTGGGGTCATCATCAAGCGTCGGATACAGTGTACCTCTGACCAAGGAAGCAATCGAAGGATGCATTCTCCGTTGAATATACAGCTTCGCAAACGGCATTTTTGCTCCATTAAATTCTTCATTAACCAGCCGTTCAAAGAGCGATACGTCGAGGTCATATTTCTCATGTTTCTTAGATTCAATTGACAAGGCATGATTTGAGATATGGGGGCGCAGCTGTTCATGATCTCCAATCAGGATGGCATGTTCGATTGATGGTAGTAGGGCTGTAATTAGTGCGCCTCAAGCACCTCGCCGGCTTCCTCGCATAGCAGTACTTTCGGGCAAAGTTTTTGAATGCGATTTGAATAGGCCGCAAGGCCGGTTGTGGTGGCTCCAATAACATGCGCTTGCGCAAGACGTCTCGTGTCGGGTTCCTGGTGATGTGCCTTGGGGTAACCGTTCGTGGTATCCAGTGGTACCTAAATCATTTCATTAGTAATGCTTAGGTATCCATTGCAACACCCGATTTTTCTCCTTGCCATTGTAGTGCGCCTTCCAGATAGCTCGAAATTCTTCATACGCTCCGATTTTGTTCCATATCCCATCCGGACAATGTTGGTCTCGCCTGAATCGATCAGCTTTCCCAGAAACTGGTCTAACGCGTGATTTGTATAGCTTATAATGTCAGCAATTATAGATTCAAAGAATTGGTTGGTATACGAACCAGACACAAATGATAGGTCCTAAATTGAGTCTATCCCTGTTGTCTAACAAAACCTGCACAAGCTTATAACCAACATATGACTTGCCCGTTCCGGGAGGACCTTGGATGAGTGCGAGCTCGTGCATCAAGATCATTAGGAAACTCTCACACTGCCCACGATCTAGAGCAGTATGGTGCATGAGCTGCTTTACTGTGACTGGATTATTTGTGGAAAATATCAATGGATATCTGTTGGTTGTGATACAACTAAGATCCAAGTCAACTAACCTGAGGTACGGCGATGGTGGAACCTCTATGAAGCCATTTTTAGTTGCGTAATGTGTTCCAGCAGTCGGCACAATCCATTTTTGCAAAGGGAGAATTGGCTGCTTATGGAGTGACTTCAGGCGATTGAGGAAAGGCTCAAAGGCGGCATAAAGAATGCCTGGGAATTGCACGAGCACAGCAGTTCCAAACGTTGTTTGCCGTGAGAGTGCAATGATCCGTTCCTTGTCAATTACCGAGGTGGGAGTGGCTAAAGTAAACGATAGCAAGGCTCTGTCGGCATCCCCAGCTAGGCTGTCGGCCTCTTGATCAAAGCCCCAGCTAGGAGAGTCATAGTCCTGGCCCTGAGACTCTCCCATAGGTTTAACGACAACGCGATCCTTAACCAGCAAGAAAGTCGTTCCCAAAACAGCATCGACCAAAGCCACAAGATTTCCAGTCTCCAAGTCCTTTGAATCGTTCCACCAGTTCATCCTTTGGTATTGTGTCATCCTTGAAACTATGTCGGGTTGAGCAAACGACACATCAATTACCATCCGCTTTCCACGAACCCGAACTACCTTCACCCAATCTAAAATTTTCATTTCGCAACCGATCTGCTGTATGCACTTCCGTTTTGCGTTCAGGTCGTTGTCGCATACTAGTACTTCCCAGTGTTCAATAAGTCCACGGACCGCATCGCGTAGCTGTCCCGCAGTGTCTTCCCTCAGCAGCCGAAATTGGGAGTCCAACAGCCTATGGATTCCACTTTCGTGGTGCGGAAATCCTTTTCCCTTGGGTGGAAGGTATTCTGCGCGATTCGCTTGGATTTCTGACGTTGTTGGCAAAATGGCGATCTCCTCGATCGAGGCTTTGTCGTTATCGTGTCTAGGTCCATTGGGGGAGAGATTCCCCGGCGGATCCACGAAAGTTCGGACTGTTGGGTATGATGTAACGGCGAAATTTCGGGGCACAGCGTTGCCTTGAACTTGTGAATACGACCAGTCATGCACTCTCGGTGGATAAATTGTAGCGAGAGCGAGAGGGGAAGTATCAGGAGTTGTCTTGATGGGTGTGGTTTTTTTAGAAGCAGCGGCGCCCTTTCTAGAAGATCTGTTAAAGATATAAGTGTTTTGGAGAGACAATTGGTACCCGTTTTTTTTACGCGGCATACTTGTAGCGCTTATCAGACAATTCCGGTTTATTTTTGGACTGTTCTATCTGTAGAAGTGAATCTAGGAGATAGTTGGTGAGGGTGAGGTTGTAGTGTTGCGTCGGTGCAAGATTTTGTATAGCAAGAAAGTGCCACTGGCACATATTTAGTTCAGCTCCTGATTGAACCGTGGCTGGTCAGGGTCATATCAAAAGTATAGCTTTGCCGTATGTCACAAGTAAATCCTTGCCCACCAATAAACCCTGAGCGGGAAAAACTATTCTAGGCCTCGGCGAGTTTCAACTTGAGCCACATAACAAACATGGACACCAGTCGAGTGCTTTCTGCCCACTCATCTGTAGCAACAAAACGTCGCCGGTACCTGATGAAGGTAAGTGGTACGATATCCTAGTACCGTTTATACTTTAATTAGTAATTTGATGACGAACTACCGGTATTAAAAATTCGGCAATTGTACAACTCATCTCATACAAGTTGCGATAGTGAAAAAGATAAGCATAGATAAGCGGGCACCAGTGGATAACCTTTCGCAATTTGATAGGTTTCCGTGTCGTGTT
>Ga0307515_10011739_pt1 | contig 16577 bp, 18 predicted proteins | sample 17_EM_MG_FD_194513 | JGI IMG/M metagenome (GOLD analysis project Ga0307515, IMG submission 194513) | Populus trichocarpa ectomycorrhiza microbial communities from riparian zone in the Pacific Northwest, United States - 17_EM | ecosystem: Host-associated > Plants > Roots > Unclassified | place... | reverse complement strand
CCCGTCCCGATTCGGCTTGTACGGCGACCTCCCTCCTTCGAACACACGATCAAACGGCCCGTACTCAAGTGCGACTGGTTATGGTTATACGGTTGCGATATACCACACTGCCAACACCATCCCCTAGACTCCCGCACCCCAATCTCTTTCGCCTCATCCTCAACATTCTCACTATTCGACCACCACGGCTCCCGTCGAGCCCTACAACGCGATGCCGAGTGTGTACAACGCGCCGCAGAACGTGTACAACGCGACCCATGCGCACCTCCCGCAGCCGCCCCTACGTAGTCTTCGTCCCTTGCCCCCTTCGGCGCCACATCACCAAACCAATGAGTGAACGACCGAGCATTACGCTCGCAGAAAGGTTTTTGGACGTCCCAGGGGTCCTGGGGGCGTGGAATCGGGAGGTGTGATGGGTCGCTGGCCCCCTTTCTGGTAGTGAGCCGGCATGGCTCTGTTCTGCGTCTGCCAAAGTCAAGGGATGTTGACATTCGCAAGAATGGAGCACGATATCCAGAGGAGGCGTACCTTACGTCTCCTCTCCTGACACCAATAAGCCGCCCGATGCAGAGCCCGAGGATGGGGATGAGAATTATAGCACCTATTCCGGGGCCAAAGTTCGTCAGAGAATGGGCATGTCGTCCTACGTGAATGAAAGAGAATGACCTGCTGGCTACTGGTCACGGCGAGACTCACATTCGCAATATCTATCATGTAACATCATCTTCTGGGAACCGCACAAAGACACGAACTAGTGTGGGGTTGAAGTTAGTGCCGTTGGATTGGGGTATGGTGATTAAGTCTTCCAAGTGGTCCACTTACCAGCACCTTTAAACACGCCGTCGACGACGGTGCTTTAATTACGGGGTAAATGACGATGGAAAGCGAGATTTTTGAGGAATCAGAAGTGCATACATGCGCTGCTCAGTATCCCACAAACACTGGATGTACCGCGAGTGGAAGAAGGTCCACCGCGCCACCACAAACGGAGCGCAGCGTTGGCGTTGACGTTATCGACGGGTTCCTGGCTATTTCAGGATGTCCTGATTCTTGGGTTCCTAATTTCGAGAACCCGTCAACAAACAGCTGGAATATTGAATCCGTTTTGAATAGGCGCCAGTTGGACTCCGCCACTTCTTCGCCTCTCCACCCGCCTTCGCCTGCCTGCGTGCCCGCTGCCCGCTGCCGCTGACAACGACAGACTCTCGACGACAATGGCACCGACACCAGCACCAGCACCGGCATATGCGTACACATTCACGTTCGCTGGCGTTGGGACTACTTACACCACCACCTATTCCTATCCTGACTTCACCTATCCTACTGATGACCACACCTATCCCACCTACCCCTATGGCGACTATCCCTACAACTCGGACGTCGGGCGAACTGTTGTCGCTGTCTGGGCCATCGCAGTCGGTTAGTCGGCTATCAGTTAGCTCGCCCAATCACACTCAACCCCTTTTGCACCTTGCTCTCTAGGTGTCATATTCGGTCTCCAACTACTTGGCCTTATCATCGTCGCTATCATCTACTTCCAGCGCCAAAAGAAACGAAAGGTCGGCCTCATTGCTTTTTCTATTTCTGGACGCTGAACGCTGAACGCCGCGGTTTCGCAGGCATGGTACGGTCGAATGGCTGCACATTATCGTAACGGTGGTCTCCCACCGTGGGCAGCTACAACCCCCGGTGACCCGGTCAAGGCCCCCTTGTTGCACAACGATTACAATGCAAACACGGGCGTAACCTACCCAGCCACTCACAACACCCAGAACTCGGGCCCTCATGAGAACCCGTCCCAGTTCGGAGTGTATGGCAACCTCCCTCCCTCGAACACGCAATCAACTGCCCCATACTCAAACGCGACTGGTCAAACGGGGTTTACGGCCGCGTCCTACCATACCGCCGGCAGCGTCCCCCAGTCTCCCCCACCCCAGTCTCTTTCACCCCATCTTCGACATTCGCACTACTCGACCACCACGGCTTCCTTCGAGCCCTACAATGCGCCGTTGAATCCCAGCGGGTCGCCGGGTTTGTACACCCCCGCCCCATATGCACCCCCCGCGGGTGCCCCTACGCAGTATAGCGCGCCTTCGTCCCCCTCCCCCGCCCCTGGCACACCAGCCCCCTACGGCGCTGCACCGGCCTACGATGCCCCCTCGCCGCACACCGAAGCGGGCGGCTCTGGACCAGCCCCTTCTTACTCTGGTGGTCCTTATGGCGCAAACCAGTACCCCAAGGAAAAGGGTTGGGAGTACACTTCTCCGCCCACTGAGTATCCACCAAAACAATGAGTGAACGACTGAGCATTACTCTTACGGAAAGGCGTTTGGACGTCCTGGAGGTCCTACAAGCGTGGAATCGGGAGACACGATGTTGACATTTGCAGCAATGGAGCATGTTACGATCCTATTCCAATCGGGTGGTAGACACAGCATCCACACCGCGCCTACACCCTCTAGCAATCGGAATGACGAATTAAAACGATATCTCGTACGGTGAAGACCTTTAGCTATCCCATCTCAGATAAATCCTTCCCACGTCTCATCGCCTGTAGCCACCGCCCAATGCTTCCATTCCCCTGAACCGCAATGCAGTTACGAACTCTTTACCATATTTAGTTAGTACGTTCTCAGCCGCATGTACCCGATCGGCGTTCTCAGAATACTGTGCCACTCCGTTCTCGGCACATGTGATTCGTTTATAGGTTTCTACCTTGTAATAAGTTACGTTCTCCAACCCGATTCTCGACTTGGACTCGTTTCCACTCTTGTTCCAATTTTCTGTAACCCCTTCTTAATCCGATCGAGACCCGGGGCCAGTGGCAAAAAGCTCCCGATCTGCCCCTGCGGTACCGCCCTAATAGAGCACGAGAGGAGGCGTACTCGGGCTCTTGTACCCGCAGAGCCCGAGGGCCGGGATAAGAATTATCCGAGAAAACCAAAATTCGTCCAAGAATGGGCTACTTGAAACGAAAGTGTAAGTGCGCCATACAACGTTCTATTTCATACACGGTCGCTTAATGTATTATTTGGCTACACGCTGATCATTTATTTGGGCGATCCTTAACTTGCACCCGGCCACATCCTCGTTTTATACGCTTCTTAGTTTCAATCACCTCACACACAATACACAGGGATTCGATTGTACTTGGGGGTTTTAAACGTTAAAAGTTCGGAGAACCTTAAAGAAAAAAATGACCTACCGGCTACTGATCACGGCGAGACTCACATTTGCAAATCGTGTACCATCATCTTCTGGGAACCCTGCGAAGACCTGAACTAGTGTCGGGATTGATGTTGGTAAACATGCCATTGGATTGGGGTATGAGTGATCAAGCCTCATGAGTGGTCCACTTACCAGTATCTTTCAACCTCCGCTAGTTCGCTGGCGATTACAGTGCAGACGATGGGCTTTAATTGCGGTATCAATGACGATGGAAAGCGTAATTTTTGAGGAATCTTCCTCAGAAGTGCATACACTGTTCAATATCCAGTACCCAACAAAGCACTGGAGTGGAGGAAGGCTAGATCGGCGCGTGACGTTGACGTTGACGTTGGCGATGGGTTTCAGGGTTTCAAGTGATTCTGGGGTTGCTAACATCGAAAGAACACCCATCGACACCGGACAACCCAGCTGGAATATTCAATTTGGTTTGAATAGGGCCCCCGTTGGACTCGACCACTCCCTACCTGCCCGCCTGCCTGCTGCCGCTGACGACGATGTCGCAGCTAACCAGAGTAACAAAGTACCTTACACATACGCTCACTGGTTTTGGGTTTACTACCACCAGCACCTATACCTACACCGGCTACTCCTTGATCCCTGCCGACTCCACCTTTCCCACCTACAACTCCGATGACTATCCCTATTACTCGAACGTCGCACAAAATTTCGTCGCTGTCTGGGCCATCGCAGTCGGTTAGTCGGGTATCAAGCAGCTCGCCCCATCGCCCCCCCCCATTTACGACTTCTCTAGGTGTCATATTCGGTCTCCACTTGCTTGGCTTTATCATCGTCGCCATTATCTACCTCCAGCGCCAAAAGAAACGAAAGGTCTGCCTCATTGCTTTTGCCAGATCTGAACGCTGAACGCTGCGGCTTCGCAGGCATGGTATGGTCGAATGGCCGCACATTACCGTAACGGTGGGGGACCACCGTGGGCGACTGCAACAGTCGCTGTCAGTGGTTTCGGGGATGGCTCGGTGAAGGCTCCGTTGCACAACAACTACAATGCAACTTCGGGCATGACCTATCCGATCACTCACAATACCCAGCACTCAGGTCCTCAAGCCCAGTACAACAACCCGTCTCAATTCGGCGTGTACGGCAACCTCCCTCCGTCGAACACACAACCAACCGGCCCATACTCAAACGCGATAGGTCAAACGGGTTATACGGCCGCGACCTACCCCAATGCCAACAGCGTCCCCCTGTCTCCCCCACCCCAACCTCGACATTCGCACTATTCGACCTCCACGGCTCCAAATGTGTACAACACCACCCCAAACGCACCCCCTACGCAGTATGGCGCGCCTTCGGCCCCCGCCCCCGGCACACCAGGACCCTACGACGCCGCACCGACCTACGACTCTACACTGGAAGCACCCCCGCATGCCGAGGCGAGCGGTTCTACACCAGCCCCTTCCTACTCTGGTGCTCCTCATGACGCAAACCAGTACCCAAAGGAAAAGGGTTGGGAGTACACTGCTCCGCCCGCTTAGTATCCACCAAAACAATGAGTGAATGACTGAGAATTACTCTTACGGAAAGGCTTTTGAACGTCCTGGATGTCCTACAAGTGTGGAATCGGGAGACGCGATGGGTGGCTACAAGGGGTATTGACATTCGCAAGAATGGATCATGTTACGATCCTATTCCCATCGAGTAGAAGACAAAGCATTCACACCACTACCTAAACCCTCCAGCAACTGGAATGACGAATGAAACCGATATCTCGTACGGTGAAGACCTTTAGCTATCCCATCTCAGATAAATGCGCTTCCCACGTCTCATCGCCTGTAGCCACCGCCCAATGCTTCCGTTCCCCTGACCGCAACGCAGTTACGAAACCTTTACCATGTTTAGTTGGTACTTTCACAGTCGCATGCACCCGATCGGTGTTCTCAGAATACTGGGCCACTCCGCTCTCGGAACATGTAATTTGTTTACAAGTTTCTACCTTGTAATAATTTTACGTTCTCCAACACGATTCCCGACTTGGGCTCGTGTCCACTTTCTGTGCCCTTCTTGATCCGATTGAGACCTGCCTGCGGCCAGTGGCAATACTGCTATGATCCGCCCCTCCAGTACGGCCCTAATAGAGCACGACATCCAGAGGAGGCGTACCCTTCATCTTCTCTCTCGACACCACTATACCCGAGGATGGGGAGAGGCATTATATTATAGCACCTATTCCGAGAAAACCAAAATTCGTCCGAGGATGATGGGCAGGTTGTCCTACTTGAAACGGAAGTGTAAGGGCGCCATATAATGTTCTATTTCATCCACGGTCTTTTGTCATAATGGATTATTTGGCTACACGCTGGCTGTTTGTTTGGGCAATCCTTAACTTGCACCCGGCCACATCCTCATTTTATAAGCTTCTTGGCTTCAATCACCTCACACACAATACACAGGGATTCGATTGTACTTGGAAGTTTTAAACGTTAAAAGTTCGGATAACTTTACAGAAAGAAAATGACCTACCGGCTACTGATCACGGTGAGACTCACATTTGCAAATCGTGTACCACCATCTTCTGGGAACCCTACGAAGACCTGAACTAGTGTCGGGATTGATGTTGGTAAACCTGCCATTAGATTGGGGTATGAGCGATTAAGTCTCACGAGTGGTCCACTTACCGGTATCTTTCAACCTCCGCTAGTTCGCTGGTGAGTATAGTGCAGACGATGGGCTTTAATCGCGGTATCAATGACGATGGAAAGCGCAATTATTGAGGAATCTTCCTCGGAAGTGCATACACTGCTCAATATCCAGCACCCAACAAAACACTGGAGTGGAGGAAGGCCATACGGTCCACCGCGCTACCACAATCAGCGCGTGGCGTTGACGTTGACGTTGGCGATGGGTTTCAGGGTTTCAGGGTGATTCTGGGTTTGCTAGCATCGAAAGAATACCCACCGACACTGGACAACCCAGCTGGAATATTCGATTTGGTTTGAATAGTGCCCCAGTTGGACTCGACCACTCCCCGCCTGCCTGCCTGCCTGCTGCCGCTGACGACGATGTCGCAGCTAACCAGAGTAACAAAGTACCTTACACATACGCTCACTGGCCTTACGACTACTACCACCAGCACCTATACCTCTACCGGCTACACCTTGATCCCTCCCGACTCCACCTTTCCCACCTACAACTCCAATGACTATTCCTTTTACTTGAACGTCGAACAAGACGTCGTCGCTGTCTGGGCCATCGTAGTCGGTTAGTCGGCTATCAACCAGCTCGCCCCATCACCCCCCCAATTTACGACTTCTCTAGGTGTCATATTCGGTCTCCTTACCATCGTCGGCATTATCTACTTCCGGCGCCAAAAGAAACGAAAGGTCTGCCTCGTTGCTTTTTCCAGGTCTGAACGCTGAACGCTGCGGCTTCGCAGGCATGGTACGGTCGAATGGCCGCACATTACCGTAATGGTGGGGGACCACCGAGGGCGACTGCAATAGTCGTTGTCAGTGGTTTCGGGGATGGCTTGGTGAAGGCTCCGTTGCACAACAACTACAATGCAAACTCGGGCATGACCCAACCGATCACTCACAATACCCAGAACTCAGGTCCTCATGCCCGGTACAACAACCCGTCTCAATTCGGCATGTACGGCCACCGCCCTCCCTCGAACACACAATCAACCGGCCCATACCCAAACGCGACAGGTCAAACGGGTTATATGGCCGCGACCTACCACACTGCCAACAGCATTCCCCAGTCTCTTTCGCCCCAACCTCGACATTCGCACTATTCGACCATCACTGCTTCAAATGTGTACAACGCCACCCTAAACGCACCCCACGCGGCGGCCCCTGCGCAGCATGGTGTGCCTTCGACCCCCGCCCCTAGCACACCAGCCCCCTGCGACACCGCACTGGCTTACGACTCTACTCTGAAAGAGCCCCCACACGCCGAGGCGAGCGGTTCTACACCAGCTCCTTCCTACTCTGGTGCTCCTTATGACGCAAACGAGTACCCAAAGGAACAGGGTTGGGAGTACACCTCTCCGCCCACTGAGTATCCACCAAAACAATGAGCGAACGGTTGGGCATTACTCTTACGGAAAGGCTTTTGAACGTCCTGGAGGTGCTACAAGTGTGGAATCGGGAGACGCGATGGGTGGCTACAAGGGGTATTGACATTCGCAAGAATGGATCATGCTACGATCCTATTCCCATCGAGTAGAAGACAAAGCATTCACACCACTACCTAAACCCTCCAGCGATCGGAATGGCGAATTAAACCGATATCTCGTACGGTGAAGACCTTTAGCTATCCCATCTCAGATAAACGCACCTCCCACGTCTCATCGCCTGTAGCCACCGCCCAATGCTTCCATTGCCCTGACCGCAACGTGGTTACGAACCCTTACCATATTTAGTTAGTATTTTCTCAGTCACATGTACCCGATCGGTGTTCTCAGAATACTGGGCCACTCCGTTCTCGGAACATGTAATTTGTTTACAAGTTTCTACCTTGTATTAATTTTGCGTTCTCCAACACGATTCTCGACTTGGGCTCGTGTCCACTTTCTGTGCCCTTCTCAACCCGATCGAGACCCGCGGCGAGTGGCAATACTGCGATGGTCCGCCCCTCCAGTACGGCCCTAATAGAGTACGACATTCAGAGGAAGCGTACCCTCCATCTTCTCTCTCGACACCACTATACCCGAGGATGGGGAGGGGCATTATAGCACCTATTCCGAGAAAACCAAACTTCGTCCGAGGATGGGCCGGTGCAGGTTGACCTACTTGAAACGGAAGTATAAGTGCGCCATATAATGTTCTATTTCATACACGGTCTTTCATCATAATGTATTATTTGGCTACATGCTGGCTGTTTGTTTGGGCAATCCTCAACTTGCACCCGGCCACATCCTTATTTTATACGTTTCTTAGTCTCAATCACCTCACACACAATACACAGGGAGTCGATTGTACCTGGAAGTTTTAAACGTTAAAAGTGCGGATAACTTTACAGAAAGAAAGTGACCTACCGGCTACTGATCACGGCGAGACTCACATTTGCAAATCGTGTAACATCATCTTCTGGGAACCCTACGAAGACCTGAACTAGTGTCGGGATTGATGTTGGTAAACATATCATTGGATTGGGGTATGAGCGATTAAGTCTCACGAGTGGTCCACTTACCAGTATCTTTCAACCTCCGCTAGTTCGCTGGCGATTATAGTGCAGATGATGGGCTTTCGTCGCGGTGTCAATGACGATGAGAAGTGTAATTATTGAGGAATCTTCCTCAGAAGTGCATACACTGCTCAATATCCAGTACCCAACAAAACACTGGAGTGGAGGAAGGCTAGACTGGCCCACCGCACTACCACAATCGGCGCGTGGCGTTGACGTTGACGTTGGCGATGTGTTTCAGGGTTTCAGGGTGATTCTGGGGTTGCTAACATCGAGGGAATACCCATCGACACTGGACAACCCAGCTGGAATATTCAATTTGGTTTGAATAGGCTCCCAGTTGGACTCGGCCACTCCCGCACTCTCCACCTGCCCACCTGCCTGCTGCCGCTGACGACAGAGTCTCGACAACGATGGAGTCGGTAACAGTTACAAGACGAACAGAGGAGCCGATAACAGGACGAACAGAGTACTATACATGGACGCTTCCTGGCATTTTTTCTACTGAAACCATCACCTATTCCCTTGGCGGCTGGACCTTTACCCCTCCCGACTACACCTTTCCCACCTACAGCCCCGGTGACTATCCCTATTACTCGAACGTCGAACGAAATGTCCTCGCTGGCTGGGCCATCGCAGTCGGTTAGTCGGCTATCAACCAGCTCGCCCCATCGCCCCCCCAATTTACGGCTTCTCTAGGTGTCATATTTGGTCTCCAATTGCTCGGCCTTATCATCGTCGCCATTATCTACCTCCAGCGCCAAAAGAAACGAAAGGTCTGCCTCGTTGCTTTTTCCAGGTCTGAACGCTGAACGCTGCGGCTTCGCAGGCATGGTACGGTCGAATGGCCGCACATTACCGTAACGGTGGTCTCCCACCGTGGGCGACTGCGACAGTCGTTGTCAATGGTATCGGGGATGGCTCGGTGAAGGCTCCGTTGCACAACAACTACAATACAAGTTCAGGCATGACCTACCCGATCACTCACAACACCCAGAACCCAGGCCCTCAAGCCCAGTACAACAACCCGTCCCAATTTGGCATGTACGGCAACCTCCCTCCCTCGAACACACAATCAACCGGCCCATACTCAAGCGCGACAGGTCAAACGGGTTATATGGCTACGACCTACCACACTGCCAACGGCGTCCCCCTGTCTCCCCCACCCCAGTCTCTTTCACCACAACCTCGACATTCGCACTATTCGACCACGATGGCTTCAAATGTGTACAATGCCACCCCAAACGCACCCCCTACGCAGGATGGCGCGCCTTCGGCCCCCGCCCCTGGCACACCAGCCCCCTTCGACACCGCACCGGCTTACGACTCTACTCCGAAAGAACCCCCACACGCCGGAGCGGGCGGTTCTACACCAGCCCCGTCCTACTCTGGTGCTCCTTATGACGCAAACGAGTACCCAAAGGAAAAGGGTTGGGAGTATACTGCGACGCCCGCTGAGCATCCACCAAAACAATGAGCGAACGGCTGGGCGTTACTCTCAAGGAAGGCTCTTGAACCTCCTGGGGGTCCGGGGGACCTGCAAGCCTGGAACTGGGAGACGCGATGGTCGGCTGCGAATGTACTGATTTAATTATGTGCGCGATATGCACACAATATGTTATATGCCGCGGTACTTCTGTATTCCTTTATATTCACCTGGCCACGCCACTGTTCAATATTACATTCCTTTTGGTTCTACTGTCTCCGACTAGTAAACATGAAAACTAAACCCCTGTAATCGCAGTGATATGTAAATTATTGTCTAATATATAATACACAATTGTTGGGAATAGATCGAGATGCTTGATATCACAATTTGGGCAGAGGTCCATATTAGCGTTAGACTTGGACTGCGATGTATTAGAACACCAAAGTCGTGCCCAGCTGGTACAAAGGCGCCCACTGGCCCAGCTGCTCGGCCACAGCCCCGCAACTCACACGCACCCTCCGTGCGGGCTTGTGCTGCTCCTCTGCACCTGCGTGTCCACCGACGTCGACTGAAGATGACGACGAGGACGCAGACATACACCCGGCGGAGAACTACCACGTTCAGAGGCGCTTCTACTACTTACACCCGTACCATCACCTCCAAACTCACCTCCAGATTTACCTCCTATGCTCGCGTTACCGAGACCGAATACTACCCCTATACCCAGACCCAGACCCAGACCCAGACCGAATACTATCCCGAGATCGAGACCGAATACCCGTCTTCCCCTTCCAACAATTCCCCCCCCAGCCCCGCCTACATTGCAATCGGTTAGTCCGCCATCGACCAAATGACCATCGCTCGATCACCCCTCCTCCCCCCGTCCTGTGGCCTTGCTTATCCCCTTTTGTTTCTTGCTCCATAGGTGCCGCATCCGGTTTCCTAGCGCTTGGCTTCATCACTGCTGCTATCGTCTACTTCCAGCGCCAGAAGAAACGAAAGGTCCGTCGTGGTGCTTTGTTCCTTATCAGCCAGCTGAACGCTTCGCAGGCACGGTACAGCCAAATGGCTGCCCATTACCACAACGGTGGTCTGCCACCATTGGTGGCATCAACAGCCGGTGTCGACGATAAGGCGCAGTTATCGCCAAACAGTACCTCCTCCCAGAGCTTGTATCCCAAAGCCCAGTACGAGAACCCGACTCAATTCGGCGTGTACGGAAACCTCCCTAGTGTCCCATACACAAATGTGACGGACGTGACGGATTATACGGAAACGCCGCCTCTTTCACCCCAAACCCGGCATTCGCAGTATTCGAACACTGGGAGTACCTTCGAGCCCTACAATCCGGTGCCGCTTGTGCGCCACTCCATCGTTTACGCACGTCCCCTGTCCACCCCAACCCAGACTGATCGGCCCACATCCTCCATCCACGGAACGCCAATCCATCACGGCGGCGCACTACCCAACGCACAGACCTCCGCTACGCAGCCCGGCTCGCTCTCATCCCCCACCCATGGAGCACATTCTTTCTACGGTGGCGGACAAATCACCGCACTAACCTACAACTCCCCCCCGAGAAGACCCGAATATGCCGAGGCGAGCGGCGCTGCACAAGATCCTGTATACTCTGGTGGTCCTCACAAAGAGCCTGAACATGTCGAGGCGAGCGGCTCTGTACACGCTCTTGCATACACTGGTGACCCTCACAGCGCAAACGACTTCTCCGCAAAAGGACCTGAATACGCTGAAACCCCTACGTACTCTGGTGGTCCTTATGGCGTAAACGGGTACCCTAGGGGTAAGGACCAGGAGTACACTGTTCCGTCCGCTGGAAAACAATGAGTGAAGTCCTGCGCATTATGCTCGCGGGAAGGTTATGAACGTACAGATGTTCCGGGATTGTGTAAGATTACGGGTGGTTTCGAATGTACTCCTTTACCTAGTATGTGGACGAGATGGACGTTATGTAGGTTTCTCCTAGCTACTCTCATCCATTTTTTATATGGCGCGGTGCTCGTGTATAGTAGCCTCAACCGTTGATCAATGAAAGAACGAAGTTTAATCCTTTCAATAGCATGGATAGAGAGTATATGCATTCTTAACGAAATTAAAAGGGCGCGAAACTGAGCAAACGGCAGTTGTATCATAATATACCTAAAAATACATTTATAGTCAAGCATAGTCCATTAGAAATGAGATACCCAGCGGTGTAAATAGCCTCCAGATTCGGTACATGGTAGCAAACTGATTCTGTGCTGTCCTACAATGAGGTGACTTAGATAGCAAATGGTAATCAGACCACATGCGACGTGCAAAAGGAAATTACGATCAGTGCCAAAAGAACAGGGGCCTGTTTGCAACCTTGCAAATTAAATGACCAAAGCTCGGTACGGTTGCCAGAGCATACATTTCCAACAGTCGGAAATAGAGTGAGTGATGACTAGGTATGAGAAATAACGTCAACAATTGAACAATTGTCAAGACCTGCAGGGATTTGGAGTGCGCTGTTCTTTTTAACTGGCAACATGAGCAAGTCCTCAAGAAGTATCTCGGTAGCCAGACAAGAATGGTCTCCTGTGCAGGACTAAGGCCACATTGAAATCCTGAGATCGACCATACATCTGGCTTTGATTAACAAGACCGGGTTAGGGGTGCATATTGTATTTCTTCTTTCAGTAAGAGAGTATTCTGACAGAAGTGTCTCCAGGGCATTCACTGACTTTTAGGTAACTTTTATACATCCGCCCATGGGTGATTAATGGTGACAAATGACGGGTCTGGACACGCTAGGAAGCTCAGGGTGGTTATTAGGAGCACGATTCTTTTCTTGCAGATCTCACTTATACGCAATAGAATCATACCCAAGGTATCCCGTTAACATCCCTATGAAAGTACCGGCTTCTTGGAATGCATCGCCGTGCTTTGGGTGTGGATCACCAAACAGTTGCATGTATGTTCCATCCCCACCTCAATTCAGGGATAAAAAAGCATAACGGTATGAGTTCATTTCTCCTTGAGAATGGTGTTCATGTTCTTTTGTGCTTCTAGCACTAGTTCGAGAGCGGATCCGGACATGCAGTATGTGGCAACGATTTCTCATCTACCAATGGGCATGGGGCCACCCATCTGGTCCCACAAAGGTAATACTGACCTGTATGCTCGATGTATTACTAGATTTACTCCAGGGCCAAGAGCGGATATTGCAAGGATGCGGAATAGGGATTAATTGTACGTCTTCAAGAAAAGGGTTTACAACCAAGGCAGCAACTTGCCTCGGCAACAGAGCAACCCGGCCGGTTTCTCGGTTTTCAGATTGAAATACTGGAACAAGGTATGGTAGTAAATCAACTATTGTTTACGCTTTACTATCCAGCTGATTTAGCGATCCCCAATGTTAAAACGCCTTTTATTCTGTCCTATGTACGGCCCGTTGCTCGTCCGCCTGCCACCGTGTGGTTAATAAAGGCCCGCCGTTTGTCGCCGTTCGCTCCGTTGTGGTTGCTGTTGTTCGCATAAATCGCACTTGTCGTTGGCATAAATTGCACCTGCCGATTGGCCACCTGTCGCTCGCATACATGGCACCTGCCGTTCACATGCATTGTAACATCCAGCTCCATTTCAAGGCCATTGATTTTCATTTGATTTTCGTGTGCCTTAGCATACCGCCAAGTCTTGGTATGCGATGTATTAGAAGTGAACAGCCGATACTATAGGCGCCCACTGGCCCAGCGAGCTGGCACGACGAATATCAGGACCACAGCCTCGCTCGCACGTACCTTCTGTGCTGGCTTGTACTGCTCCTCTAGCTCTGCTCCGGCGTGTCCACCGACGTCGACTGAAGATGACGACGAGGACGCGGATATACACCCGGCGGAGAACTACCACATACAGAGGAGATTATACTACTTACACCCGCACCTACACCTCCAGATACACCTCCAGATACACCTCCTATGCTTACTATCCCGGGACCGACGATTCCTATCCCGAGACCGACGACTGGTTCCCCCCTTCCAACAACTCCGACCCCAGCTCCGCCTACATTGCAATCGGTTAGTCCGCCATCGACCAAATGGCCATCGCCCGATCACCGCTCCTCCCCCCATCCTGTGGCCTTGCTTATCCCCTTTGGTTTCTTGCTCCATAGGTGTCACATTCGGTCTCCTAGCACTTGGCTTCATCATTGTTGCTATCGTCTACTTTCACCGCCAAAAGAAGCGAAAGGTCCGTCTTGGTGCTTTGTTCCTTATCGGCCAGCTGAACGCGCGCTTCACAGGCATGGTACAGCCAAATGGCTGCCCATTACCACAACGGTGGTCTGCCACCATTGGTGGCATCAACAGCCGGTGTCGATGATAAAGCGCAGTTATCGCCGAACAGCACCCCCTCCCAGAGCTCGTATCCCAAAGCGCAGTACGAGAACCTGACTCAATTCGGCGTGTACGGCAACCTCCCTAGCGTCCCATACACAACCGTGACGGACGTGACGGATTATACGGGAACGCCGCCTCTTTCACCCCAACCCCGGCATTCGCAGTATTCGAACACTGGGAGTTCCTTCGAGCCCTACCATGCGGCGCCGACTGTGCGCCACTCTATCGTTTACGCACGTCCCCTGTCCACCCCAACGCAGACCGACCCGCCCACATCCTCCATCCACGGAACGCCAATCCATCACGTCGGCGCACTACCCAACGCACAGACCTACCCTACGCAGTCCGGCTCGCTCTCGTCCCCCACCCATGGAGCACATTCTTTCTACGGTGGCGGACAAATCAACGCAGTGACCTACAACTCCCCCCCAAGAAGACCTGAATATGCCGAGGCGAGCGGCTCTGTGCAAGGTCCTGCGTACTCTGGTGGTCTTCACAGAGAACCTGAACATGTCGAGGCGAGCGGCCCTGCACAAGCTCTTGCGTACACTGGTGACCCTCACAGCGCAAACGACTCGCCCGCAACAGGACCTGAATATGCCGAAGCCCCTGCGTACTCTGGTGGTCCTTATGGCGCAAACGATTACCCCAGGGGTAAGGACCAGGAGTACACTGTTCCGTCCACTGGAAAACAATGAGTGAAGTCCTGCGCGTTATATATGCTCGCGGGAAGGTTTATGAACGTGCAGGTGTTCCGGGATTGTATGGGTGGATTCTAATGTACTCCTTTACCTAGTATGTGGACGAGATGGACGTTATGTAGGTTTCTCCTAGCTACTCTCAGCTCGTCCATTTTTATATGGCGCGGTGCTCGTGTATAGTAGCCTCAACCGTTGATCAATGGAAGAATGAAGTTTAAGCCCTTTAATAGCATGGATAGAGAGTATTAGAAGTATATGCATTATTGACGAAACTACAAGGGCGCGAAACTGAGCAAACGGCAGTTGTATTATAATATACCCAAAAAATACATTTACAGTCAAGCATAGTACATTAGAAATGAGATACCCAGCGGTGTAAATAACTTCCAGATTCGGTACGTGGTAGCAACTGAGTCTGTGCTGTCCTACAATGAGGTGACTTAGATAGCAAATGGTAATAGACCACATGCGACGTGTAAAGGGCAATTACAATGAGTGCCACAAGAACAGCAGAGGCCAGTTTGCAACCTTGCAAGAATACATTTCCAACAGTCGGAAATAGACTGAGTAATGACCAGGTATGAGAGACAACCTCAACAATTCAACAAATTTCAAGACCTGCAAGGATTTGGAATGCCCATCTTCATCCTTACCTTCATAGTCTACGACCTAGCTTCTTCACTTTTGGCCAAACTGTTTCCACTTCTGTGGTGTCTCTACATGCGGTACCATACAAGGCATTGGATTTTGTGATTAAGCCCAGCGTACTGTGCAGCCTCCACTTCTTGGCACCTACGACCCGGCAGACTCCAAAACTCTTCTGCTCTGGATACGGCGTCGGAGGCGGTTATACGATTTGCCCCTCGGTCGTGGTACCGGTGGTGCCGCCTATGGAGGATTTGGCGGCCACAATGGCATGGATCGCTTTGGTGGCACTGTGAAGGAACTGGGAATGGGTATGAGCAACGGAGGTGGGGCGCCCGGTGGTACGCTCGGTGTTGGAAGATTCGAGTTCGACGACGCGAGCCCACAGTTCCCCGCTACGTCCGATGTCCCTCGCGGAGACTCTTCTATAGCCCCCCAGCCCTGGCCGCGGCAACGGGATGATTGGAAGTGGTACGTGTGGGGAGACCAGGTGGTGACCGTTCGGCTGCGGGGGACTTCTTGGGCGTTGATGAGCTCCCTGGGTTGTTCCCCTCGTTCCGTATTAGTGGGGATGCGAGCGATGCGAGCCGTTCTCCTGGCGTGGCTGTGACTGCTACAGCGACTGGTGGTGCAGGAGTGTATGCGTCGAGGTATACCTAAGCAATTAGGGGATGAAATTGACCTTGTTTAATCACGGTTTACGCAAGCCTCTTTCGACTTGACATACAACCACCGACCCATACACACGTAAATTCAAATCCGACTCCGACTCTTTATCGCCCGCAAATCCGAATCCCAGCACAATAGCGGTCGCCTGTGAGATTCACATGGGACTCGACATTCGCCATATTCCTTCCTTCACTCGAGTCAACAACCCAGCCCCCCAACCTACAGCCCCGTCTACACTTCTCTCCTTCTCCTCGTGGAACAATACCATGGACACACTGAAAAAGGGCAACCAAACCGCTCCTCGCCGTTCGCGCCTGCTTGCTCCCTCTCCCTACCCTCCAAGACTCGTCTCTCTGGTCCTAAACCAAGTCTGTCACATAA
>Ga0307515_10011738_pt1 | contig 16577 bp, 13 predicted proteins | sample 17_EM_MG_FD_194513 | JGI IMG/M metagenome (GOLD analysis project Ga0307515, IMG submission 194513) | Populus trichocarpa ectomycorrhiza microbial communities from riparian zone in the Pacific Northwest, United States - 17_EM | ecosystem: Host-associated > Plants > Roots > Unclassified | place... | reverse complement strand
CCCCATTTTTTTTTTTATAAAAAAAAATTTTTTTTTTTTTTTTTTTTTTTTTTTTTTTTTTTTTTTTTTTTGTGGGTCAGGGAAGCGGCGCTGCCATCTGATACGAGCAAGCTTCTGCACCAGGGCCCCACGCCAACGAGGGAACCAACCTGCTTGCTAGAGCTCTCCCTACCATCACCTGCAGGAATCTGGTTTAAGACCCTGTTGCCTGTTGGAGGCACCTAGACAGCTTCTCAAGGCATAGGATTCCCGAAGGAGTCTGCAGCCCAAAGCTTCCGAGGCCGGGAGTGCGGGGGTCGCCCCTGGTGACAAACCAAGGGAATACCCGCTAAACCTGCGGGGGGCCTCCTGTCCGACATTGGCAAGGTAGCTCCCTGCCCCGGGTGGCGAGGAGCGCCGTACCGGACCGCCCTTAAAGAGTTTTAACGTCCCCCTTAGGGACCTACTAGGGACCCACGCCCGTAGGCATGAGCACAGAGCAGGCCCCCGGATCGGCCACTGTACCGCCGGAGTGAGCCCGATGCGAGCAAGCTTCTGCACTGGAGACCAGCAACCATTGGACGACCGAAAGGTTCTTGAGACGACAGGGCGTGTGCCAAAGCGAGGCAGACTGGCCCCGCAGCGGGCCCCTTCCACCAACGCCGTCCACCACCACCAGGAGGAGAAAACCCAGCTCCACTAGGCGCAGTCACCACTCATGAGGGCCCGCAGGATAGCATCTCACCCCACGAGCCCCTTGCCTCCAGCAGGCGCCCGGATGGCATGCAGAATCGACTCACCTCTACTAGAGAGCCTCGTACCAGCGCCACGCCTCTCCAGATGGGACACGGGAGGCGGCAGCTTCATGAGATCTCCCGTCGGAACAGCGGGAGCGGGCCCAGACCCATCGCGGGGCGGCCCACTACCGCTCGGGCCCGCCGCTGCGCGCGCCACAGGGGCGGCCAGCGTCTTGACCAGCGCAGCAACATGGTTCTTCGGCAGGAACTTGAAGGTCGGCTCGTTGGCCTCCTTCATCCGCCATTTCCACAGCTCCCAGAAGAAACTACCCACCAGCCATTCCCAGGTAGCTCGCGAGTCCGAGAAAGCCTTGTTAGGCTTAGACACCGTCTTACTCGGCTTAATGGAATTCTGCTCAACTCTTTTAAGGGCAAGCAGGGGGTACCAAGGGGAAGGTTTCCAAGAGTCTGGATGCAACGACTTATGATAGAAACTAGGGGAAACCTCCCACAGCCTGTCATGCAGCACTCGCTCAAGCACGACCAGGTTATACCGTCTGCAGCCCATGAGGATGTGATCAAGGGACAGCTCGGTACCGCACAAGCACTCCCTCATGAGGTCGCATTTACCCCTATATCTGTGCCCTATAGCTTGTGCACCATTCATCTCTTGCCAGAGAGTCTCCCTAAATCCGACCGGTATATTGATGGTCCAAATCGCCAGTGCATAGGCATCCACATCCAGATACATTCCAAATATCCGGGCCATGGAAACTACCCACCTGTCACAAAAAACACTCGACTTCCAGGAAGACAGGGCCCGGTAAAAGGGGCGCCCTCGCAGACTATTAATAACTCCTAAACTGTGAGACCATAAAGGTCTCGGCGCGGTCATGCTGTCGCAGCGTGCTGGAACAGAGTGGAGACCCCGATGTCCTCCTCAGCCCCGCACCCGGTACGTTCTATCATAGCCGTTTTTCTCTTTCCCTCCGTGGAGGCGGCATAAGAAACCGAGCACGATCGCCCGACGCCACCGTGGAATCAACTTAACCAGGGAACGGGTGGGTATGCCCACCAAGTCCCCAGCGACAGAGGATGAGTCCTCTCGAACCGACATGGGGAACTCCCCCGACTGCTGCCAGTAGGGGCGGGAAACCGCGATCCCACCGAACGACAGCCCTCCCCCCACATGATGCCTCAATACAGGAATACTCGTCCTGCAAGCGACAATACAGGGGTAACATGCCGTCACCGCCCGCTACCTTAGGTTTCTTTCTCGGTAGTTTCCGGTTTGGTGGTAGGTGGTTCGCTGGCCCGGAGGCGTCTGGGATCCCCAACCTATCCACCATCTCTGCCTTGCTGAGTGTGACCGCATGTGTTCAGGAGCTCGACTGTCCACCCGAAGGCTTCTTCCAGCACCTGAGCTCCGACCTCCACCGGAGTTCCACCCAACTAACATCGCACCGCCGCACCGGTAGTCTCAATCAACTCCCGAAGGAAGCCACACACAGGAACCGCTAACTTCCGAAGAAGCCGCCCTCACGGACTTTCGCGGTGGGGGCACGTTGACGGCGCAGTCCAGGATGAGCGGGTGAGGGGGGTGGCCTTATCAGCTTGTTTTTACAACCCAATTCCCCCTCTTACCGATTGCATTATCCCCTCATGTAGGGGCCCTCCAGCGGTCCGTATAGTCCAGAGCTTGTCATTCTACATTTGCACCCGTCGACGAAGACTGGGCTCCCGCGCGCTGCAGTACTGCTCCCACAAATGGGCGCTGAGGGGGGAGATGCACCAGCCCGTCTCCCGAAGTGGCCGGGATCCGTGCCCACATGACATCATAGCCGTTTTCATCTTTCCCTCCGTGGAGGCAGCATAATCATGTGTCCCAAATTTGATTAGGCACGTTCCACCCAGATGGCCCGAAAGCCGCACTCACAGTCATTGCCCCCCCACCTGGCAGGACTCGTGTATAACGGGCATTGGTGGTGTGCCACATCGTGTCATCATAGGCGTTTTTCTCTTTCCCTCCGTGGAGGCACCCTAGACAATGTCTCGGTAAGGTCCTTCGGACCGACGAACAAGCCAAACGCTCCAGACATAACCTGCTGTTTGTGGTGAGGGGCGCACGTTACCCAGCCCCATTACAGGGCCAGCCACTAACACCAATACACCCAAAGGCAGCCACACGCAGGGACCGCTAACTTCCGAAGAAGCCGCCACCTGGGCAATCGTGGTGGGGGCAGTACGGTAGGGCATGAGGCCACCCCCATTCCGAAGAACAGGGACGCGCGTTCTTCGCCCTGAGGCAAGGACTCCACCGGGCTGCTCAACCGAGATGGGAGCGCACGGGAAACTTGTCCCAGAGTCGTCCCGATGCCTCGTTGTCAGTCGAAACAGCGAGCAGAATTTGGAAAAAATGGTAAACGCAGCCGGATACTGCAGAGTGAGGAGACAGGACAAACCCCGTTTCCAGGGAGTAAAACCCCAGACGTGGGCGATGGTAAACGAGTCTGGTCATCAACGAGGAGCGCCGCTTGCTACGTCCTGCTAGCAGCTCCATCCAGAAACAAGTGAGCGAGCGAAGGGGGGTGGGCAGACGAGGGCGGGGGCTCTCACCCCGCGGCCGGTTGGTCACTGATCTGCCAGCCCTTCTATTATTATAAATTATAAAGTCATTATATTACTACTGTTCGCCGACACGCCCAAGGCTGACCCCAGCCTCAATCACAGCATCTGTCATGCCGTCACGAACGTGACCCCAGCCTCTGGCCAGGATGGTGCCACCCGCTGTCATCCTAAGAGCTGTCAGGGAGTGTCATTATCTCCAAGTCTCCGAACTGGTGAGCAATAGCGCCAGGTTTACCATCCGAGGGCCGGCGAGCTGATCATTGATAATTTTGCTCACAGCTCGAGGCCAGCTGCTATCATCTGCTTTGCGTCTGCTACCACTCTGCAAGCTCGCACGCCCGCTTCGACGAGCATTCACAACTTAGCATCCTCGATCTTTCCTACCCAGCTCTCAGCACTCTGTCTCTTGCACCCACCCACTGCAATACCCTGTTCATCATCCCCGCGATTGTCATTCCTCTCACCCGCAACTCCATCTTCGTCCCTCTAGCGTCGAAAAGCACCTCTCTCAGACTCGTTTCACCATCCTCTTGAATCTCAGCACATGCCCCGCATAATATACCTTTGCCACCTGGTGCATAAAAGGAGTCGTTGTTGTTCACTGTAGACAACACCCTGTACTATGGAACCTCGCTCAGCGGGATGCTTCACTCAGCGGGACACGCACTCGCTGGTAAGAAAGGCGACATATAGCCAGCATTTTTAGTATACTACACTTATTATAAAGATATTATTTTGTTGTCCGCGCCCACTGGCCTCACACCCAGCATTCCCCATGCCCAACAGTGCATATGAGGACTGAATTTAAGGCAACTGCAACAGAGGGAGTGCCTATGGTGACGTCAATTAGTGCAATTGCCTTATAAGAACCTCGTGGGAATGCCCTCAGCGCTTCCATTGCCTCAGGGTGCTGTAATCGACCAAAATCATCCCACAATTGTTCCTCAATGGCCTCTGCCAATCATCCCAAACTCAAGTTCGCGATGAAGGAGCCCCGAGAATCAATGCAATTCAGATTTCGACTCGATCATAGGCTATATTCTGTCATAGGATGACAAGGCATCAGACAAGGCATCAGATGAGGGCCACTCAAACTGGTCAGGAAAGGGCTGTAACAGCGAATAATAGCTTCCTGTTTGGCTACCAATCTAAATATTTCTTTCTTTCCAGCTTGCGGTCCACCATCATGCCGTGTCCCGGTGAGTGAACAAGGTCTCAAACTTCGGGGCCATTTTTGAAGGGTGTATTGCTCGCGGCCACAGAAGTATGGTGCCTCATGAAATTTCTATTAATTCTTCTCTACTATGAACACAAATTTACAGACTTTTGACCAGTTCTGGCACCGCAAACGTTAAGTGTCCTGGTGGCCGTGTATCGACAGTACTACAGCCGGCCGTTGTTCTGCGAGAAAGATCGTGATACACCCACGTTTGTCCTCAGCTGTGGCGAACGTCAGGATATTATCGTGGTCACAGCCGACCTCCGTGGAGTCCCACCAGGGTGATACCCTGGACGCAGAAGAGACGGGCAAGGGAGCGATGCATCGTCTCATCACGCACTCAATACGCTTGCTAATTGATCATACGCGTACTATTTCTTTAGTGTAGAGTTCCTGGACTTCGAGCAATCGACAAATAACTCAAGTTCTGCATCCTCGAAATTCTCTGGGCGCTCGTACACTTACGCTCGTACGTCTCTCTTTACATTACTTGGAATCCCTCGCTTACTCCACCTGCACACCCGCGCGGTACTCCACTCTCATACGTTTAGACCAGCCCCTCAACAACAGCCATGACTTCTGGGTCAATTGTAACCTCTTCTATTAACATCAGTCCTGTTGGGGAGCATTCAGAAGAGAGGACGAGTGACCTTACTGTTATCCAAATTTTTCTATGGTGTATATCTCTGAAACGATCGGACGAGAAGGGGCCCCTTTGGACTGGACAGCCAGAAATACATCTTGAATAGTCTATGTATGAGTTCTAGCCAGTTCGACTGCATCGTCTCTTGGCATTTGAGCCATACGTGGGACGAAGTCGTGATTTCGTACGTACAGAGGATGCGTGAGCCACTCATTCGTCCCGACATAATCCTATCCATCGTGAATCTATTTCGACTGGTGGAGCCCCACGTTTCCATACCAGCCGCGTGCCCGCTTCACGAACGAGGGCACGCGAGTCGGGCCAAGGGAGAATGGAGATCTGATTCGCCCCACCAAAACTTCTCGAGGGGTACATATTGTGTCTCCTCCAGTCTACGTTTACGGGGAGCCCGGCCTGAAAAGGCTGTCCTGTCTTCGAGGCCACACGCTTTCCGTGCGGTGAGCGGATTAGCATTCTCTGACCCTGCCATCTCCCAGTGCGCTCGAATCGATACCCATTAAAATTACGGAAACCTACCCAGACCCATATCCATCATTCCCATGGATTCTCGCTTCTATCGGTATTGGTCTAACATCATACGGCGCCACAAGCTGCCCTGTGACAAAATTGATCGGTCGTTCTGTCACAAAGCCCACCTTGTCCCTGTAGAAATATTCTCCGAGATCTTTCTGTACACGGCCCAAGTCAATCCACGCTCTCAACCGAAGTTGATGCTTGTCTGCCAGTACTGGCGCGATATTGTGCTTTCCACTCCGAGCATCCACTCTCAACCGAGGATCCACAGTCGGACAAAGAAGAAAGATGTCGAGAGATTCGGGAGGAGATGGCTACTTGATGTGACTGTTGATACACAACATTTGGATCCTTATGGCGAATCGTATGTCGATCCTGTCGAATTTCATGCATGCTTTATTGCTGCAGCCGGGGCAGCATCTAGATGGCGCTCGCTTGCACTTCTTTCACTTCCACCCCCTGGAAGATACAAGGATTTGCAAATTATGCATCCTTTGCAGCATCTTGAGTCCTTCAAACTCGCCGCAAGTTGCGAACTTGGCAACTTCCTGGAGCCACTGGTCACCGCAATCACAACAACTATCACCCAACGCTTTACTGTAATGGAGGTCCTGAACCCTGATGCTGCACTCCACATTGTCCAACCTGCTCACTTCCGAGCCTTCTCATCCCTCACAACCCTCAGACTTACTTGTAGGAGGATGCACAATCCTGTTGATATCCTCCCATCTCTTCACAAGTTGGAGATCCTTGACGCTCATCATCTCTCCCTCCCAATTCATCCACCAGCTGTTGACCTTCCTCTGACCCAGACCCTGCGCAACTTGCGTTTGAAGTGTGTTTCTATCCAGTGGATGGCAGGCCGGATTTTTTCTGCCCTCGAAGAATGCCCTATCATATTCCCACAGGATGCGGATATTTTCCAGTCTGTGTATATGCCCTCATGTTCGATTCTGAAATATGATTCTAATAACCTTCGCACCCTTGAGAATTTTCATCATCCCCCACTGGCTGGATTGGAGGTAAAATGTGGGCAATGGAGGACCTCGAGAGGGAACCTGCAGCTCGCCACTCTGCATCCCATTTTTGCTGCTCAGAGTCTGATCTGCCTGCATCTGGAAATCAAGTGCAGTGAACGGCTGTTGGCTTATATACTTGGACTCGCCCCGTCCTTGAAAGACCTATGGATGGGACTTTCGAGCCCCCATGCACTGCGCAGTGCTTTCTTCCTGGCATTTACTGCTGGAGGGCGCGATACAACTATAGGGCCACCAAGCCAGACCTTAGGACCACTCTGTAGGCAACTGAGGAAGCTCCGTCTGCACTACAAAAGATGGTTGAGGGGCGCAGAACGAAATGGACTCATCCCAGCCTTTGGTGCTATTATGGCATCATATCCGGCCGAGGAACAGGTTTTCTCATTTCAGTGGAGCTTTGGGGAAGGGTCAGAATTACAGGAGTGGATCGTCCATAAACCAAACAAGAGATTTTACGTTGCATTGGGAAGAAGCAGGACCTTCATTGGGGTTTTAAGCCCCCATGGCATAGTTCCTTTATCAAGGGATTCCGGGAATAGAGGCAGTACTCCCTTTACAGGGTTAGACTACCCTCCACTTCCTAGGGAGTCGGAATACATTGTAACGAATGATGTTTTGACACTTCCCATTGATTATTTCTTTTCTTTCCATAGCCTCAAAGAAGTGAGGATGGCCCACTTAACTCTGGACATGCGGTCAAACACACAATCTTCACCAGACGCGCCTCTTTTCCATACGCTCAAGGTTCTTGTTGTTCGGGGGTCCCAGTCGTCACCCTTGGCTAGTCAAACTTTCCACAGGCTTGAGAGGTACCAGGAAGGAGATGCTTGTGATATGGATGAACCAAGATGGGATGGATTGACAGAAATGCCTCTCTGCACTAGATTGGTTACGAGCCTCTCCAGACTTGCTACTTTGAAACTTCCACAGGTCTGTGAATTGGAAGTATTTGTTGACGATGATGAGGGACCCGATTACCTCTGGGAAAAGCATGTCGCAGTCAATGCAAGGCTGTCAGGATTGAAGCTGCTAAGTTTATCCGTTACCCATGGTAGACACTCGACTTTCAACGATATTCCAAAGATCCTTGCATCGTTACAAGCCCTGGAAACCCTGGTTCTCCATAGAGTACATCTAGTTGATCCATATGTCACCTTCTTTGAGGCCTTTCTCCCAATGAGTGCACAGGGTACTTCTAGACTCACTTGGGAGGGCCAGATACCCAAAGTACTTTGCCCCAGGTTGGAGAGTCTGCAGATCGAAGGTATTATGCCCAATGTCCGACCAGAGCTGGTGCCCGTTCTCAAAAACATCGTTAGTCTGCGTACTATTCTTGGGTCCTCTTTAAAGAGTTTCACCTTTTGTGATCGGCATCCGTATCCCAAACAAAAATGGGAGCTGATTGGGAGAAAGGGGGGTTTTACTACGACAAAGTTTGCTCCAGCTCAGAAATTTCGACTTGACATTTGACGTGAGTGATTCTGGCCTAATTATCGCAATGATCAAGCTTACCACGATGCCAGAAGTATGTACATAAGGATATTTTTCCATGACTATGCAAGTATTATTCCTATGAATGGAACTGGCGTAAATGATTAATCTTAATAATTCACCCACCCCTTTTTATTCTAGTTTTTCTGCGCCTGGCTCGTGTATGCGCAGAATCCCTCTAGTTCTTGGACTCGGTTCTGCAAGAGGGGGCGGGAGAAGCACATATTCGGAAAGGGGTGACGCCCATTCCTCATCATTACTCTCCTAATGCTCGTGAATTTACGTTCCCCGTGTCCGCTGGCCAATGTGTAGTACGCGAAACACGGTTTCCGCAAATTCTGCGGAGGCGAGGTGGGATGATGGGAGATCGATCTTATCAGCTCCCACGGATTCCATTGCCCGATTTGTCAGAGCGTTGACTTTAGTGCGTGGTGACAAGCTCGGGTGGTGTCAACGAGCTATTTTATATTATGCACGTCTTCAACTTCCCAGGATATACTCTAACGTTGCTGATACGCATTTTTGACGCTCGTAGGTCGGGGATGAGCGAGAGGTGGGGCAAGCGACTAAGACCGGTGGCGGAAGGGCAGGTGAATGTCCAATGTCAACAAATTGGAGCTGTATGGGTAAAGGATGTAGGTATTTGTAGCTCCGTGTCCTATATTTGCCTTCAAAGTAAGATGTAGCAGATGGATTATATTGTCCCAACCCGATGGAATGCTCCGAATATTTGTGTGAATGTTAGTGGGCTACACCGCGAATACCAAGTGTCTTCACTTGAACCACTATTATCAAAGACCTCTTTCATTCCATAGTGCTTTCTCACAGGAGTGAGGCCCTGTTCATCGGGCTAGTGGCGTTGTAGGGACACCTAATAGCTCCCCTCCACCTTATCTCATCAATGAGTCACCGACAGGCGTCGTTGGCGGGGTTAAAGGAGGTCTAGGTCATGACGAGGAGCCACATGTAAATGTTGTATACTTGTACCCTCGTTAAGTTGTACTCAGTAGATCACCCAAATTCTATCGAATCCCTTTATATAAGAGAGAGACAGAGTGTACAGGTAATGTGTTATTTTTATTTTTATTTTTTATTTTTTTTGGTTGGGGGAAAGGAGGGAAATGCGTCATGCACCGTGGCGCCCCTTAGCACCATGTGTGGGACTCCAGCACGGCTTGCCGTTGGGCCAATGTGCCCGTTGGACAAAACTGCCGCCTGACCTACCCACTAAAACCCTCCTACGCCGGTGAGCCCGGCCACATCCCATTAATTGAAATTGACAGTGGGACCTGTTTTAAGGTCGAAGTCTGCAAGGCGCTTGTCCGCCCAATGGGTCCGGAGTTTACGCTGTGGGATCAACCTCCTGCTGCCTTCCATGAAACGTGTCGCGTTCCAGCTTTTCCTTACTAGATCTGTTAGTAGTTCTTTTAGTGTCCCGTTTGTTTCGCGCAGTGCTACGTCCTGATCGTTTATTGAGTTTTTGTTTCTTGATTTCCATATTGCCCATATAGTCATAGAAATCAGGATACATAGCCTTTCTGAGTCATTATTAAAATCCCTTTCGAATGAAATGGCTGCTGCGCCTCTGATCAGCCCCAATGAGACATTCGGCCAGGCTCTGGTTGTGGCCTTGTTCCACGTATTCTTGACTGTGTCCCAGGCAAGTGATTGCCCATTGCTCTCGCACTCTAGCCACTTATGCTGTTCGCTCTCCAGAACTTGGATATTCTTCTTCTTTTTACAAAATGAGCAGAATGCCCTCTCCGTGTATCCTGGGATGTTATTCCAGTAGGGTCCGCATTTGATCCTACCTGTTAGCATACACCTCATGTGATCCTTGAGTCTAGGCGGGACCCCTAGGGCTCTAAGTCCTATCAGCAATTTAATGTTTGTAGGTCGGAGGCCAGTGGTTTCCTCCACTTTATCCTTTGCCTCATCTAGTCTATCTTGGTGTGGAATGGGGTGACTCCCTTCGTATTCCACTCAAGCAGGGAGCTGTACATATGTTTTGCTTCAAGTGCTTGCAGTCTTGCGCCATCTTGTAGAGCAGGATGGGTGTCGATCCAGTTGTCCTCATCCATTACTAGTCATAAGTCACTCCCTCTTCCATCGTTTGCTAAGGAGTCAGCCCTGTTGTTGCCATAATTGTCTGCGTGTCCTTTGACCCATCTGAAGGCTGTTCGGGCAGGTCTGGTTCTCAGTCTTATTAAGATGCCTTTGATGAGGTCCGCATTTTGGATTCCAGACCAGTTTAGATCTTCATATCTGGGTGAGAGAGAACATATTGCCCTCAGGCTGGTTAACGAGTCAGATTCTATTTCTAGATCATCCGTTTCGTTTTGTCTAAGCACTTCCAGAATTGCTTCAAGTTCTGCCCGAGAGTTGGATGCAACTTTATCCCCATGGTTGTCAAGTCTGAGCCTGATGTTCCTCCTGCTTCCGTCGGCATACCAAGCACCTATCCCCGCCGATGCGTTTTCCCATCCATTGCGAACAGCTGAACCATCTGTACTCACTGTAGCTCGCCCGCCAGTCGGCAGGTAATGTGTTATGCTGAGATGGTGGATGAGTGGTCTAAGTGTAATCATTGCCAAACACCAACTAACCGGGACAAACTAAATAGAAGAGGACGGATAAACGAATACCTTACACCACATGCACAGAGGGGTTGTTCAAAGGCAGTCAGTCCGTCAGAGCAGGGACCGGTCAGGGCAGGCAAGATCGCAATTCCTAGCATTTCATTTGGGATAACCCCAGGAACGGAACTAAGTAATGTTAGACTCGGTGCGTGGCAGCAAACCGAAACGCGTATCAAGTACCAATGTCAGAAATGGGCACGCTTCGGTATAGTACCGAGCTTTGGTATAGTATAACAGGACATTATTATGGCCATACTAGTGGCCCGTTATACTGTACTATCGGTATCGAAGCATGCCCACTTCTGACAATTCGAGGCTAGGCGGGTGGAAGAATCACCAAGTGCATAGACGGAGTCAAACTCCATGTACGTGAACGTACTGTGGTCAAAGGAGTTGCTACACTCGAAACGCCTATTACCCATCGCGGCGGTTTGCCAGTCACGCTGTGATATTTAGAGCTTCCTCGACGTGAGCTTTAAATATGGAAGGGAGGTTACTGTATGGTCTCCAAGGAGTAAGGTTACTAAATGCGTTGAGGCAATATTAGAGAGGCCCGGCATCTTACAACGATAGTCTCGTTGAAGGTGGTGAAGAACTCGCAGCTGTATCAGCGGTATATGCGGAAGGAGGTGATGAACTAAAGTGATTCGTACTCAGACATGCGCCGATTGACCGGGCCGCCTCAAAGAGCCCATATGATATATATATCCTCACAGTAAACCAGCTGTTGTGGAGCCAGTCAATGGACAACGATGAACTTGCAGTACCACCAGGAAGCGCTAGTCGCTCCTCTCTCATGGCCTCTTCTTGTCTCTTGGTACGTCCAAACCACACTTGGCATCCATAGCTGACATTGTTCTAGATGTTCTTTATCCCCAATCGATGGTCCTGGGTGTGCATCACGGTGGATGGGAGCCCTCTTCTCTCATCATTTTGGTCCAACAATGCTATTCTTACCTGGCCCTGGGTGTGCGTTGCGGTGGATGGGAGCCCCTTCTCTGGCTCACTTTGATACGACAATGCTATTATTACCTCGTCTTGCTCGTATATATATCCTTTTTTCACGATTCTTTCATTTGGTATGTGGGAATAAGTTGGCAATGGGTCATAAATATTGGGTCTAGTGTATATGATAACAGTGTCTGTGCAACATGAAAAACATGTCCTCGCGACATGAAAATCGTGGCTCAAGGACAGATAGTTCAATTCGTCACCTTTCATGACCTGAGGTCATGATTTTGGCCGTTCTGTATCACGTCCCAAGTCATAAAAAACATGTTCTCGAGCCATGCAAACATGACCTTGGAATTTAATGTGATCGAGGGTCATGAAAAGCATGTCCGAAACTTTTACCAGCGAACATGTACATTGCAGGAAGGTCATCAATCTGCGGTTCGCTTGCTGTCGATATATGTCTCCACTGGCACAAGTCTCCAAAATAAGGGTGCAGGTCTTACTGTTTCGACTCCGAGGTTTTTTTTTTTGTGTGGGCCCACCCGTGGGAGTACTTAGTGCGATATTCGGGTCTAAACGGGCTCAACACGGCTTCGTCACGCTTCGACGAAGCCAATTCCCGCTAATGGCCTTGACCGTCCTACGATACGATACGGCTGTTTGATCTCTTTTCCAGTACCTTCGCGCTTTGTTCTTCGCGGTGGTTCCCCTCTGTTTTACTGTTCCACCTTACGCAATCGATCGATCAGAAGACACTCGTCCGCTTCTAATTGCAGAAGGCACCTACTCGTATCAGAATATTACAGTGTCCGTATGATTACGGGCTCCATTCAATTTTCAGCCCGCCGTGGTCACCGCTTCTTGTCATTAGCTTGTTAGAACCGCATGACGACAATTCTCTCAGGATGTGTGCGCGAGTGCCCCTAAAGTGCCGACTCTCACAGTCGGGTGTCTTCTCTTACGCCTCGAGTCTCACAAATGGACGGCCGTTGGAACCAGTGGAACCAGTTCCCAATTCACATGAAGCACGCTAGGTCTCACTCTTGACGCCCGCGGGGGGACGGGCCATTTCTCCGAAGGATGAGATGACTGCGTAAGTGCCAAGCCATCGAGACAAGGTCGGCTTCTGCTGGTCCAGAGCCTCGGCAAAATCCACAACCCAAGGAGGTTCGGGGTTCTCGCGATTTTGCGTGTGTCCGACTGTTCCAGTGTTGTCTTCTCTGCCAAGCGCACATGTGCGTTGCGTCGATCACTGACATTTGGCAGATCTCAGTGGTTCTGGCGCTATGGCCTCCTTGACATCATGCCTCGTGAATGTGTCCAGCAAAGTTCCGTTGGATGGGTGTGTCCGGGTGGCAGTTGGATGTCGTCTTCCCCCCTCCCTCCTCCCCTCTCCAAGAAGGGTTGAGCGACGCAAGCGAGACCGCGACGGACCGCGGGCAGAGAAAAAGGGTACCCTTCTCCTGTTCCTTTTCCCTAATCATCGTGATACAGCCCATACCTGTCCAGAAGGAAAGGAGCGAGATATTTTGCTTCTAGAACCGTTTAGGTTTTTTTCCTCTTTTTCTTTTTTTGGACCCTTGAGGAACAAAAGATACCGATACTCGCTCGGAGGAGAATATTATTCGCTGCTATTGGCAGTTAGCTTCTCCGGGATCATCCGCTCTTGACACTTCGTTCGCGGAACAAAAATTTGGGCTTGGACAGCTGTTTCAAAGCTTAAAAAAAGTCCAAGGGATAGGATATTGCCCAACCCTTCTCCGGGTCCGTCTCGACCAAAATGGTGCTGAGCTTGTCAACCTTGGACAACTTGGCATTTATTGACCCCGATGTCCGTCCGCCGTACTCACTCCCCGGAATCACCGACATCGACGTCGACGCCTGGAGTGAGTCAAAATGCCGAACGCGGACGCGGACGTGGGCACGCGAACAAGTCACCATGAGGTCTCGCTTTCCTCCCTCTCTTGCTTGCTCGTGATCGTTGATCTGACCCTCCGACCGACCCAACGTCTCACATCAGACACCCAGAACATCAGAAGCAGAAGCGGCCGTACCGTGCGAATCAACCTGCCATAACAAGGCTGCAGAGATGTACCTGATTTACATGCCAACTGACGTCATCCAAAGTCACCGCCACCCCTCATCTCGCGTCTCCGACTCCGATGGTACCGGGCCGCTTCCCTGCCCGCTCCGTTTCCGCCCTGTCAAAGTGTCTCGTGGGCCGGAACAAACAGGTTCGATTCGATTCGAATCGAACCAAATCTTTTAGGCTAATCGGTTCACGTTCCTATGATGAGGGGGGTTCTCGAATGTTATTATTTTTATTTTTAGCAGGTCCACCCCTTTCCGAAGAGGGGCAGCGCGTCAGCGAGCGCAGTAAGATTTAATTATACACTTACTACCAGCGGCCGTCTGGGGCTTGAGCTTGAACGGCGGTCGTCCCTGGCGAGGCATGCGGAAGGACGAGCATTCGGATCTGGCCGTCCGCTGGCGGGCAATGTGCGTGTGGTGTGTGTGCCAGTGTCAGACATGTCGGATTTCGGTGCCGGTTCAGGTGGTGGATAACCACCCAAAAAAAGAAAAAAAAGAAAACCCTCCCGCCTCCAAATCCAACCTAGCACGGAAGATGCCTCCCCATTCGACGTTTGTGATCGGCTATAGCTACATTCGATGACAAAGGATATTTTACACGTTACTGCGTGCGGATCGGCAGTGTTCTCCTCATCGTCAGGGCTCCAATATTCCAAGCACAATCACGGGCAGAGCCTATCAAGGTTCAACCACCCCCAATCCGGGGTTATCTATTATTCCAATGGCCCTATGGACCGAGTGCTACGGGGCTTTGGGGTTTCGATTTACCTCCGCACGAAATAATAATACCAATGATGATGAAATGCCCTACTCTCCCTCGCCCCGTCCCCCGTGGACCAGTAGGCCGACTCCTGGCCCCACAACACCGTCTCTAATTCCACCAGAAGACAGAAAGCGGCCTATTTTGTCCGTCTCGTCACTAGGGGTCCGTTCACCTTCCGCCCGATCTCTTGCCCTATCGACCGGGGAGGCTGGAGGAAGGCTGTGAGAGGCTGGGTGGCAGAATCCGCAAGGGAAGAACCCTGGGCAGCTTTCCAAATAAAAATTTAAAAATATAACCCGCCGCTTGTCACGTATCTCCCCTTCCCTAGCTGTTCCAATGTTCAGTTTAACATTGTATAGACGAGTTTTATTGCACTAGGTTCTCAATACGATAAGTGGAGTCTCGACTCGATCATTCAATGGTTTCACTTTGTGATCTCTCGCGCTGAACACTTCACACACACACCTTTAAACGCTGAATGACAACTTGTTAGGTGTAACTCCGTATTTGTAATGAGCGTATAGCCCCCCAAGCCTGACCGATGTGGCCTGTTGGGGGGGATTGCGATGCACTGGCCAACGAATGCCGATTGGGGGGCGAGGACCCCCATGGGTGAGAAAGGGCGTGGGACCCTTACCTTTTGAGCATTTTGACTTTCCCCGCAGGTCATTCGCCCGATAACCTATAAAGCCTATCAGCGCCGGCAGGGTCGCCAATATAAAAATAAATAAATAAAATAAAAAAGCACACCGCCTATCCCATCCCATCCATCCCATCCCAGCTTCCTTGCATTGCCTTTTACGTTTCCTTCTCTCTCATTTTTTTTCTCTCCCATTGATTTAACCCTCTCCTCCGTTCGTTGTGCCACGCGTTACACACAAACGGAATAAATATAAAATATACGATATAAGATAAACGGTAAGCTCGTCCCGTCGGATCAAAACGTCTGGCCACCCCCGGCCAGGAAGGGTTCTTCTCCATGTCCAGTTTAGGCCGGCCCGCACGTGGAATGAAAAGTACATCGTTATGTGTAAATGCTCCACAGCTGCCGTTCGTTCGTTCGCTGTTCGTTGTTGCAGGGTTATATCATTCATTCCATATCCCGAACTGAGATCGCGATCGTGATCGCGATCGCCGCGATGGGTACGAGTGGTGCGGTGGTGCAGCTTTACGCCGGTCGATCCGCAATAAGAAATGTCCAATGGAATGAGACGAATAGCGAATAGCGAATGGGACGCATGGGGCTTATGGGGTAACCTAGCATCCTGGGCCTGGGGTAATGTACTCGGAGGCCTCCTTTGCCCTTGGTACCTTTGTCACTTCAATCCACCACACTTCCCATACTTCCCATGCTAACGAGAAGAGCACAACTTCAGAGATGGTATTGTGTGAATCGCACCTGTTAGAGGGAAAGGTCGACCCTGCAACTGGAGGTGGAACCCTGCATTTCCGGTCGCCGTGCGTCAACCGTGAGCTACTTGACCTTGAATGGGTGACAGCATACTCCCAAACTCAATGCTGTGAACGTCCGTGAAGTAGTGAAGTACATACCACATACCACATACCACATGGCGCTAGGACGTGTGCAGCCAACTCAGTAGGGGACAAGTTCACACGGCGAAAGCAATTTTCTAAAATAAAGACGAGAGCTGCAAGACACTATCAGACACTATCGGGCACTATCAGACACCAGAAACCAGAGAGCAATGACCGTAACACGGGGGGGGGAGGTAATGGGGCTGGTGCAAGAACCGAGACACGGCGCGGGATGACGGAAACAACAGAGTGACAGAGTAGAGCGCGAATAGGTACCGAACCCAAGCCCGAGCAAAACAAAACGAATGGCGACGCGATGAACCCAA
>Ga0307515_10011737_pt1 | contig 16579 bp, 14 predicted proteins | sample 17_EM_MG_FD_194513 | JGI IMG/M metagenome (GOLD analysis project Ga0307515, IMG submission 194513) | Populus trichocarpa ectomycorrhiza microbial communities from riparian zone in the Pacific Northwest, United States - 17_EM | ecosystem: Host-associated > Plants > Roots > Unclassified | place... | reverse complement strand
CTTCTTCTTCTTCTTCTTCCTGAAAAAATGAATAAAAGAAACAGCAAAAGCTTTTGATAACAATTTGAGATATAAATATCTTGAGTATTAGCTGAGAAAGCCTTAGATTTCCGTCTTAGGCAACATTTCACTATGTTTTGTATTTGTTCAACAAGATTATCTGGCTCCTGAACACCATTGAAATTGAATTCTATCTGTTATTTCTTTCAATCCTTGCCTGATAAATGTAAGAGCACCATGGCGATCTAAGACGAACAGATGGGAATTTTTTATGTCCTGATTCATTTGTAGTCCAAGATGATCCAGAACTCATAGTCCCCTGCAGCCCTGATCTGAAACTCGTTGCTTTACTCTTAGAATCTTATACAGTCCTTTTGCAGGATGAGGTTGGAGAAAGCGACACCACTCCTCAACAGAACCATGGCGAATCTGTGAACGTTGAACAGCAAAGAAAGAAGCTTAAACAATATATGGACATGTCAATAGAGTCCATTTTCGGGACTAATCAATTGAACAGCATGGAGAGAACTGTTGACACTATCTATCATCATTCAGGTGATGCATTAGAGACCCCCATTCTGGGAGATCTGAAGAAACAACTGACTGGTCTCAAGGATAAGATCCCGTCTCTTTTGTCTTCAATTAACTCTGCCGAAGCTGAACGAGAGTCTCTTCGCAAACAAAACCCTGATCTGCCAACAAAGCTGAGCCAAGTGAAACTGGCATTACAAGCTGACGAATCAAAACTTTCAGAGCTGACAAGTGAAGAAGCTAGACTTGAAGTTGAAATCCGAAAACTAATCGAGAAGAAAGAATCAGTTCTTTCTCAGAAAGCATCAGCTGCAGAGAGTGTTGAGAGGAGAAAGCAGAAAATGGAAGAGCTGAAGGATATCGAGGCAATCATCAAGAAGGCAGAGTACAGTTGTTTCCAAAAGCGGAACGAAATGAGTAAAGTAAATGCAACCATTAACGTGACTTTGATGGATGCCAAAAGGGTTTTGTTCAAGTGATTTGTTCCCCTTTTAGAGCTAATACATGTAGTAAATTGTGAACCTTGTAGTTCTTCTTGCCTTCTTATCATTTTTGGGAATATCAATTGGTGTGCTGTTGTGACCACATCAGTCTTGACAATACAGTAGTTCCATGCAGGACCAGAAACTGAAAATGGTGTCAAGACCTGAAAGTAATATGGTGATCAGAAATGATTACTGAGTTGCCTTCCGGATTCTGTTATTATGTTCTTGAGTTGTTAAATTTGGGCATGAAATGATTATCGACTAATGACTAGGAACAGATTTATCAATGGAATACATATATGACTCTAAATCTAACCTTATCTAATTTTAAATTTGTATAAAAAAAATTATTAACTTAATAAAACTTGGTTGATTTAGTTAAACTTTAAAAAATTAATATGGGGAAATATTTTTATTTTTTATAAAAATAAAACGATTTTATTTTAACAAAAAAATAAATAAAATTCAAGAATTTAAAAAAATTAAAAAATTGTTTTAATGTATTTTTTTAAACAAAAAACATTTTAAAAAATTATTCTGCACCGTTACGTGACCAGACTATCACAGTTGACCTCTCAATCGCGCCGACTTTGACAACCATGAAGGCAGGTCGTCCGCTTCAATAACTAGACGACACGTCAGCTAGAAAATCAGTGATGAGAAGGCGGGTGTGGAAAACACAAAGCATCTATCTGGGTTTCTTCTTGAGAAACAGGAAAGCTTGAAAACCAGAGACAAAAATTCAGGCAATTATGGCATAGCAAAAGAAAATCAATTAATTTGGAAGTCATATTTGGATTGAAGAACGAAAACCCACATGGCTCAAAGCTAAAAGCTGTTAGCTTTCATGCAAAGAAACAATCAAGGAAAGTAACAGAAGACTCTTCTTAAACCTCTTCAATCTCAGGTAGCTTCTCTTCTCTCTTTTTCTTTCCCAGAATTCTTCCTCGTTTGCTAATGCTAATGCTGATTTTACCGAAAGTTGGAAAAATTTTAAGAATTGAATTCATTTCTGACCAAATCATGGTGTTCCAAACAACCTGTTAAAGATTTTTCGTGTGGTGATTTTGTAAAAAAGTTTCGGCTTCAAGATTGTATTTTGCTTAAAGATACGGAAAGAAGAAAGGAATTTATTTCAGTTTTTTTTTTTTGTTTCCAGTTTTATTCACATAGCATTGATAAAAAAAAAACTGGATTTTGCTGAGTATACAGTGCAGTTTTTTTTAAAGGAAAAAAAATTATGCCTTGCAGTGTATTAGTGGTTGATTAGGCATGGATGAGTTACTTCGTCTGAGTATTGGGGGTGCCGCAAATTCGGATGTAAATATCTCGGGTGGAGAAGCTGCTGGTCCCACATCCTTGCCCGCGGATGGTGTTGATCGAAATTTGTTACAGCCACCGTATGATGGGCAGACTTTTGGTAGTTTAGAAGAAATGGTACAGTATTTGCAGTCGTATGCGAAGGCTATTGGGTTTCAATGGAGATATAGAACTTCAAGAAAGAACAAGAGCAATGGGGAAAGATGTGGTGTTCGTATGGTGTGCACTAAAGAAGGAACGAACAAGCCTCGAGGAAAGAGTCCCAAGTATTTTAGGCTTTCAGGGAGGGAAGGGTGTAATGTTGCAATGTCTTCTTCCTTGCAAAGTGATGGTCGGTGGAAGATTAGCAAAATTCATTTGCAGCATTGTCATGAGATTGATTTGAATGCTGTACCGTTACATATGCGACAGCATCTATTAGAGTTGAATGATAGGTCGGGCATTGAGGAAGAAGAAGAAGAGGAAAATGAAGAAGAAGAGGAGGGGAAACCATATGATGGACAGACTTTTGGTAGTTATGCAGAACTGATTCAGTTCTTGTTTTCTTATGCCAAGAAAGTTGGATTTCAATGGAGCATCAGGACTTCAAGAAAGGATAAGAACAGCGGTAAAACTTGTGGTATCTGCATGGTATGTAGTAAAAGCAAGCGGAGAAAACAGCCAAATTCTGAGGGGGAGGGGTGTGATGTTTCACTATGTTCTACCTTGCAAAAGGATGGTCAGTGGAAGATCAACAAAATTCATTTGCGACACTGTCATGAGATGGATCCAAATGCAACTCCCATTCTTCGGCGATGGTATCTACTAGCATTGAATGGTAGGTTGGGTATCGAGGAAGAGGAAGCAAAGGAGGAGGGAGAAGAAATGGAGGAGGGGGAGGGGGAGGGGGAGACAGAACAAGAAGAAGCTGGGAACTCGTCTTTGTCCAATGATATTGATCGTCCTTCTATTGATCCACTGTATAATGGACAGACTTTTGGTAGTTTACAAGAACTGATTCAGTATTTGTGATCTTATGCAAAGGCTGTCGGATTTGAATGGAGGAAGAGAACTTCAAGAAAGAACGAGAACAGTGGTGAAATATGTGGTGTTCGCATGGTATGCAATAAAGAGGGAAAACGAGGTTCTTTGGGACCATCAATGAAAAAGGGGTGTCCTGTTGCTGTAAATTCTACCTTGCAGAAGGGTGGTCGGTGGAGGATCAACAAAATAAATTTGGAACACTCTCATGAGATTGATCCGAATGTAAGACCATTCCTTCGGCGGCGACATAGATCTATTCCTCCTCAATTGCGGGATCCCCTGGTGTCAAATGATAGGTTGGGTATTGAGGATGAAGAAGAAAGGGAAGAGGAGGAGGAAGAAGGAGCTGTACCTGTTGCCTTGGAGCAACCTCTAGACTCAAGTGGTGATGAGGTGATGACTGCTTTCAACTTGGACTTTAAATGTCATTGCATTTTGATAAAAAAACTGAACTTGAAATCTCATTTGCCTTGACAGTATGATTCACCTTCAATAAATGATGCAATAATGGAAGAGCAACCATCCTTTGAATCTTCCTTTAACCAGCAGGTTCTTCTCTTTCTTCTTTTTTTCTTCTTTTTGCAGAGTAAATGATTTTTCATTAATGAAAGAGAGAATGAAGGCAGACGGGACTAATAAAAGCAACTCCAAGTGTTACGAGGAGACTGAAACTAATGATTAAAAACTTAAGTAATTGAGACCAGAAAGCCAAAGACTAATGGATTGAAAAGGAATCCAATCTTTCTCTTACATGGCCAGATCCTACAAATGCCTTTAGGACTTTTTTGTGAGGCCTTTGATTGAATATCTTTCGCAGTAACACGTCTCCCATTTCACTTCACACAGCATATTTCATAGCAATATTTGCTAAATTCTTGAATTCTGTTGAATGTTGCCCTTTGAAGATTAACTCTCCATGCTTCCATGCTCTTTTTCAGGACCTTATACTTTTATTCTGTCTGTCCCATGTTCTTAGGGAAATATTAGGAGTTTGACTAGTTCAATTAACTTAATACCCTCGAGTAGACATTATTGTCCAATGGAAGCAGCCAAGTAGGACCTTGGCAGAGAACAACAAACAAGATTTTATTTTAACCTTGTTGATAAGGATACAGGAATTTGGGAAAAATATAATTAAAAAAATATATATTTAGGATGAAAGTATATCACATTGAAGTGGGCAATTGCCCCATGAATGTTTTCAAAATGAACAGAAAAGAGTGCATCTGTATTGAAATTTCAAAGCTCTTTTATATTCGATCCCTTCATTATTTTTCTAATCTTTACTAGTACCATAATGAGAAGATAGAAGAAGTCTGAAGTAAATAATGCATATATATATATATATATAGAAAAAGTCTGAGTTGGAGCTAATCTGCCTGTCAACTTTTGGGGTCTTCCTTTTTCTTTAGAATCTCAAGCAGTTCTTTTGCAGGATGCCATTGATGAAAGGGGCACCACTTGTCAAAACAGCCCTGACCTGGCTGGAAATGTTGGACAGCATTGGAAGAAGCTGAAAAGAGATATGGGCAAATTGACGACGTCCAATTCAGACAATATTAGGCAATTGAGCAATATGGAGAGAACTGTTGATGTTCTGATCAGTCAATATTTTGGGGATGATGTAAACACCACTCTTCAAGATGTGAGGAAATTAATCACTGGACACAAGAACAAGGTCTTTCATCTAAGGTCTTCAAAAAAATCTGCTCAAGCTGAATGCAAGAATCTTTACAGAGAGAATCCTGATTTATCAGCAACAATTGACAGAGCAAAACTAGCGTTACAAGCGGAAGAGTCAAAGCTATCTCAGCTCACAGGTGAAGAAGCTAGAATCGAAGCGGCAATCCAAAACTTAATGGCAAAAAAACAATCAGTTTTTTCGCAGAAAGCCTCAGCTGCAAAGAATATTGAGAAGGAAAACCAGAAAATGGAAGAGTTGAAGAACACACAAGAAAAGATCAACAAAGCAGAAAACAGTTTTCGCAAATGGCAGAAAGAAACGAGTTACGCTAACTCTACTTTCATTTCAAATTTGATGGATTCCAAGAGGGTGTTGTTCAAGTGAAATTTTTGGTTCCTTTTGGATGCAACCTTTCCCTTCTTGTCACTTTTTTTTCCTGCTTCTGTGCTGTAGTTATTTAGTACGGAGAACGGAACAGTGCTTTCGACTAGTGAAGTAAGTGCTCGTTTTCTTGTTTTTCTAAGCGCAGTTTTGTATTGTGTGAAACTGAATTTAAAAAAAATTTGATTTTTTTTAAATTTTAAATTAGTTTTTTTAATATTTTTTAATAATTTGATATATTGATATAAAAAATAAATTTTAAAAAATAAATAATTATATTATTTCGATGTATTTTTTAAAATATTTTAAAAAATAATTTCTATTACACTTTTAAATATGTTTTAACATCTTTAAGATGGGCATACTTCTATGTGTGCGTTTTTATTTTGAATTATTTTAATATATTGATATTAAAATTAAATTTTAATAAATAATAAAAATATTATTTTAATATATTTTTTACAAAAAATTATTTTAAAAAATAATTTATATTACACTTCTAAATAATTTTTTTTTTTATAAAGTTTTAACATCTTCCAAATGGGCATGCCTTCACGCCTCTCTCTCTCTCTTAAATGGGCAAACCCGGTGGGATAACATAGAACCCGATCATGTTTTAAAAAATCATGATTTGGTTAAACTCTAACTCCGATTTTTTTTTTTAATTTTTTTTTTAAAATAAATTAACTTGGATTGATCTAACTTAAGCCATATCTCGAACCTGTTGTTTTGGATTGTTTTTTATAAGGGAAATTATCTTTTCTTATTAATACCAATCAAGCCCAAACAAAACCCAGCCCACAAGCCTGTCCCGCGCGCAGCTCCTGGAATAAGCACACAAGTCTAACTTGCGCGGTTCAGTTAACTGCACCCTCACTAAATTTTAATTAACCGCTTAAAGAAAAAATAATCCGTATTTGCAGATTGGATCGATCCAAACCCTACAAAAGCCCTAAATTTAATCAATCGCTTACTCTTTAATCTTTCGAAAATGTTCAAAAAGTAATCCTTCATTTCTTCTCTCCGTCTCTCACTTTTTTTCTTCAATTTTTTTCATTTTTTTCTTATATTTTTTCAGGTTTTCAAGTGATGAAGTATCGTCACAAAACCAAGTGAAAGCATCAGTTCAACGCAAAATTCGACAAAGCATTGCTGATGAGGTTCGAAATTAAACAAGAAGAAAAACCCATTTTTTTATTTTTCAATTTTGTCATGAATTTTCTCTGAAGTTTGATTTTTTTTTGTTTTTTCAGTACCCAGGACTTGAACCAGTATTGGATGATTTTCTGCCAAAGAAATCGCCTTTAATTGTTGTTAAATGGTAATGTTATTTTTGACTTGTGTGAAATAATTGATGGGCTTTTGTTGTTGATGAATTTTGATTTTTTTTTTAAAATTTTTTATTGTGATTGTAATGCAGTCAGAATCATTTGAATCTGGTGGTGGTGAATAATGTGCCATTGTTTTTTAATATAAGGGATGGACCTTACATGCCTACGCTCCGACTTCTTCATCAATGTAAGCAAAAGTGTTTCTTTCTTTGTCTGAAATGACATTTTAATGATGTTATTACCGTGTGCTTTTTGTTAAGTAGTGATTTTTTAGGTTTGGATTTCTTGATTGATGTGGTTTGTTGTTATTGTTATGTGTAAATGATGAGAAAGTTTTGTATGCTGTCGTAGAAATGCTTAGTCTGTTTGTCGTAATGTAGTGGGTGAAAAATGTGGTTTTTTAAAACAAAAGGTGTTATTGTTGTTTATGAATATGGATGATGGTGCATGCCTGATTTCTCCTTACGTTTTGATTTCCTTTGCTGTTATGGTTTTGGATGCATCTCTAGACTCAAATCTGGTTCAGTTTGCTCTTAACAGCCACTAGTTTTACTGTAAGATTTATGTGGGAAGAAGTGGATAGTTCTGTTCAGGTATTAGTTTTGGGCATTTGGAATGATTTAAAGATTATAAGAAAGAAGTAGTTATGTTATTTTGAATCAGAATGAGAGTTTTTATCTATTTGTCTCTGAACTTGTTAGAGATAGTAACCAGGAAAAGAAAATTGGGCTTTTGGATTATATTTTTTATGATGCTTCAAGATAAGATCTAGTAGCTATTTGTCTCTATGTTTTTTCATTTAGTTTCTCTAATGGGAAGACCTGTCAAATGCTTTTTACGTGTTGTTCTTATGGAAGCTTACATCCTGATGTGCTTTTTTTTTTGAATTGCTGGTTCTACAGATCCAAACATAATGAAAAAATTGCAAGTTGATAGGGGTGCAATAAAATTTGTCCTTGCTGGTGCTAACATAATGTGTCCTGGACTTACATCTCCTGGTGGTGCACTAGATGATGAAGTGGATGCTGAAACTCCAGTGGTATGAAATTGAACTGCGTTGTACTTAGAATGTCTATTCCTGATCAGTTCTTTTCATAAATCATGACATTTATGGTTGCTGTTTCAGTTCTAGTATGCTGCATAGGAGTTCTGTTACTCTTTGCTTTTCCTTGACAAAAATGTGTACATGTATTCCTAATTTGTCAAACTAAATACTTCCAGGCTATAATGGCTGAAGGAAAGCAACATGCCCTTGCTATTGGCTTTACAAAAATGTCAGCAAAAGACATGTGAGTTATTTTCTAACCTATTCAAACTCGATATTTCAATTTTGTGGGCGGTGATCTGGGCTCCAGGAGAGTGATGGAGTGATTTTGACCATGCTATAGTTTTATATTTTCCAAAGTCTATAAAATAAAACAAATACTAAGAGACTTGTAAATCACCACTGATTCTATTGTCTGTTCCCTTTGTTATTGGTATATGCTATAACTAGAAGCATTTCTTTGATTCACAGAAAGTCAATCAACAAGGGAATTGGCGTGGACAACATGCATTATCTCAACGATGGTCTTTGGAAGGTAGGTCATCATAAAATTTTCAACTCTTTGTTCATCCAAATGCCATGTTGATCTGGTTTTATGTAAATAAATAGCAGGGCAATTTCTTTATGAAGGGCCGTTAAGATAGACAAAATCCATCCCTTTGAACCTAATTTTAAAGTTGGAGCAATTTTATGACATGAAGAGAACTTGAGATTCTTTCGCACTGTATCACTTGTGGGGCTTGTTTATATATATATATATATGTATATATATATATATATATATATATATATATATATATACTGGAGTATATAATGTACTGGAGCATATACTGTTTTCTTATTATCAAATTGGCATTTTTAGAAGAAAAAAGTTAGCATGATGTGGCTGATTAGTAACAAATATAATCAAGTTTACTAATTGTATTATGCAGATGGAGCGTTTAGATTGAGGTTTTTCCAAGAACAACTGCTGTATGGTCTTTGGTACAAGTCGCAAAGAGCATATATTCATCAAGGCTATGCAGCTGTCCTGTTTCCCGATGTTGCTGAAGGAATTGTGTGAACATTTCTCTGCGTGTTGTCACCTTTCGTTCCTTGTACACTCGACAGAAATTGCTTTTACCATGTAGATCAATCCTTTAATGAGGCGATCATGGATATTACTTTTCTCGGATATCTTGACAATATCGGTGGCGAAATCTTACTTTCTTTTGTGATTAACTCGTCTGATTAGTTTGCATGTTGAGCCCCAGTCAAATTTCATTGAAATAAGGCAATTGAGTGAGATAGAGTTAGCTTCATAAGAACTAACAATCTAGTGCTGGAAAAAGGAAGGCCATTGCTGTCAACTCTCTCTTATTACACAGTAAAGAAAATTTAAAACTTGTGTGTATCTGGTGAATCACAGCGGTAGTGTTTGGTTGCTTTATTGGGATAGCTTATGCAAAGACAATAAAAATAAAGACGGAAGTGCAATAGGATAAAATTATTTCAGAGATAAAATTATTTTATATTTATTTATTTCTTTTTTCTGTTTTAAGACATTGACCGAGGCTATTTAGCTAGGGTTACAACAATTTTTTGCACTTTTGTACATGAATTTGAGAGTGGTTATAGGTAGCCTCTTCCATTGCATGATTATAATTGAAAATCTAATATAATTTAAATATTGTTTTATTAAAATTATTAAATACACAATTATCTGATCATGTGTTTGGTAATGCAATATATAATTTTTTTTTAATTAAACTATATTTAAATATATTTTTTCAGATTTATTTTTTATTTTTAATGTAGCATGTCAAATTTATGAAAAATAATGTAGAAAAACATTTTTAACCACTCTTTTAAATTTTATATCTGTTATGATTATTATTCTCGACCCTAAGAAAAAAAATACTTTACTCGGTCGAATTGGGCTGGGAAGTCCAAAATCCATTAAATCTTACAAAATCATACTACTTCCTAGCCCAACGTTATAACGATTCTCTATCTGATCAAGCCCAATCAAATCAAACCCTATATAAGATCACAAACTTTGTTGCCCACGTGGACGGTAAATGATGCCTCTGCATAAACACCAATAGACCTCACCTACACACATAGATTAAACTATATAACTACTTAAAAACCCTAGCTTCGTTTTGTTCCCCTTTCCGTCTCCCATCAGCAGCACCACTAGCAGTAGCGGCGGGTAGCTTTAAAGCTTCAAGAATGGTGCCTCCCTTCTCCCTAGGAATATACTTATCTTTACGTATCTGTGTGCATATGGTTCAGTTACTGATTTGTTGGTTTTTTTTTTTTTTTTCATTTCCAGGGGATAGATTTGAAAAGAGGAGGTAAGTCCAAGAAGACCAAACGTACAGCTCCGAAGTCGGATGATATCTATCTTAAGCTTCTTGTTAAGGTTAGTTTTCAAAAACCTATGTCTACTTTTCTATAAAGTTTTGATCTTTTTGATTATATAGTCCTTTTTGTGAAGGACAGACGTGAAAAACCCATGTCTGTTTTTGCTACGAAGTTTAAATCTTTTATGATCTTTTGGAAGTGTTGGCTATGCTAAGGCCTCAGACCCTTTTTTTACTGAATAGTCAAAATCCCCATTTGTTTTATAATCTTTAGAAGGATGTTATGTATAATGTGATTGATTTGAAACCGTGGTCTTTTATTAGCTGTACCGGTTTCTTGTGAGGAGAACTGGAAGCAGGTTCAATGCTGTGATATTGAAGAGGCTGTTTATGAGCAAGATTAACAAGGCCCCACTTTCTCTTTCTAGGCTTATTACATTCATGAAGGGAAAGGTTAGCATTTTTTTACCTTTAAAGTGTTTTTGTATTGTTTGTTTATTTAGCATTTTATTTCATTGTTTGTTTCATGTATAGGAGGACAAGATTGCTGTGCTTGTTGGGACAATAACTGATGATATTAGAGTCTATGAGGTGCCTGCATTGAAAGTCACTGCTCTGAGGTTTACAGAGACAGCTAGGGCCAGGATTGAGAAGGCTGGAGGAGAGTGCTTGACATTTGATCAGCTTGCTTTGAGAGCTCCATTGGGACAGAACACAGTATGTACTCCTTTTAGTTTGTTGGTTAATTTGTTTTATTGCAGAACTTCATCTTATATTCATTATGTTTGTTGGTGATTGGTCTTAGTTTAATTGATCTGATCATTTGATTTTCTTGATTGCTGTTCGTAATCTATTACTGCTTTTGGGTTCAAGCTGAGTATGCTTTAAATGTTTCTTTGCTTTGGAGTTTATCTATCGTTTAATATGATTTACATGTTGCCACTTGCTGTGATTTTCTCTGTTATCTTGGTAGTGGAAATGCCAACCATCCTCTGAATTCTGGCAATTGTATGAATTACCGAACTTCATTCTTGAGTTGGATGTTTGTTCATCCCTTTTTTGTTTTTCTGTTTTATAGGTTCTCCTCAGAGGTCCGAAGAATGCTCGTGAAGCTGTCAAACACTTTGGCCCAGCTCCAGGTGTGCCACACAGCCATACCAAACCATTTGTGCGCGCCAAGGGAAGGAAGTTTGAGAAAGCTAGAGGAAAGAGGAACAGTAGGGGCTTCAGGGTTTAATTTTGTTTTAGTGAGAGTGTGAGGCAGTTTGTTTTGATTGACTGTTCCAATTTTTGTGCAACTCTAGGTATCCAAGGATCATTTTCATGATATTTTAACTTTGGTTATCTATTTATCTGCTTGGATTGTTTAATGCACAGCAATCATGCTTGGTCATGCACAATGAGTTTTTGAGGATCTCAATTTTCTCAACAATATTTAACTAAACTCGTGGAACATATGATTCTCTTCCTATAACGGCCCAAAGTTTTGTTTTCTTTATACATTTGTCAGTCAAAATTTGTGCCCATGCCATTGTCATGGTAGTAGTCTGTTCTAGTCTTGGTTTTCAGCCTGTCTTGTGAACGAGCTTCTCTTTGACGTTTCGCTTGAGCCAATTAAGCTTTGATGGCTAGGAGCGGGATGAACAGCTTGTTAAACGTCCAGTATTTGTGAATGTACAGTAGGCTAGTAGCTAAGTTGGCTTGTTAGAACTTTAGTCGGCTCAGTATAGAAAAGGAACACAGGCTTCATTTCTGTTCATCTCGTGTTTTAAAGTTGCAAGAGACAGTAATGGATGATTGTTCAGATCAGATCAAAGCATTTTAATCCCAACCCACATTAAAAAGGTTCTGCAATTTAATTATTGAAGCCAGTGAATGAAAAGGTAAGCCTGATTAGATTGATAGAAATCAATTATCAGCTACCAGGTGAATTGAAACATGTATTTCTTGTAAATCAATAATTTGCAATACAACAAGATTATTCTAGTTTGATAATCTTGTGCTCTGGAACCGAGTTCTTCTATTCAAGGGAGATCCCAAAGCGTGGAGGGTTGCAGAATATGGTTCTGGATGCGTTCTTGAACGGCAAGAAAACAGATCAGTATATGCTAATGTAGTCATAAATGTGATTGTTGATCTCCTCTGCCTTCTCTTGGTTAATGAAATGACCGACTCCTTCCATCACAACAACTTCCTCCAACAATGGCACATGATGCTTGAATCCTCCATTGTTTACAAATTCCTTCGCCCCTGGAGTAGTATGGACCATGTCAAGATCTCCCACAACAAACTTTACAGGAACTTCCACCGGTGTCCCAGTCCACGGTGCTGTGAGCTCCCAGTTCCTACAACCACCAGATTGTAACTGTTAGACCAAGTTGTTAAGGGTTTACATTCGGTTCAGCTGCTAGTTAGGAAAAGGAAAAAACATACAGATCCAGAGCTCTGTAGCAGTTCAACCCTCCAGTGAACCCCTTCTGGCTATATTTTGTGGCATAGAAAGCAAGGTCTGCTTCAGTGAGCCAAGAGGGCAGGGTTACTGGATTCTCTGGATAGATTCCGAAAGGATTTTCTTGAGGCAAGCAAGGGGGACCTGGATTGCGATCTGTCAAGGTTTTCATTAGCACTTCTGCAGTTCCAGCACGTGCAATGTCAGCTTCAATCACTCCTGGTTCCTACCACATTAAATAGACAGTACTTTTGCATTAGTTCATACCAAAACCCTACACAACTTGTTTTGAGTAGTCCTCTAATTGTCTGTAGTATTCTTACCGAACTGACATTCACAAAAATATGAGACTTGGCAGTAAGATCCACTTATTCATTCAATTCTTATGAGATTTTCCGAAAAGTAAATTCGATGAGAATATTATGTATAGATTTAGCAGATGACAAAGTGATTGTTGTCAGCATTAATTGTTTCATACACTAAATCTACACAAACAGTTGCCAAATTTGGAGATGTTAGAATCCAAAAATTTGCCACACCATAAGTCCCTTAAAAAATTGTGATCATTGAAGTTCAAACCATGCATTATATGCTAAACCTGGAATCTGCACACGTAATAGTCTTCTCCAAAGGCAAGTTTCATTGTCTCCACTGGCTTCATTTTAGGATTTCTTGGCCTGTATGGAACACAAAGGCAGACATATGCCTTCACTCTATCAGGCCTGAACAAGCACAAGTACCATCCAACCACAGCACGCACCCCAGTCATGTGCAACAACAAACACTTGCTCTACCCCTAAGATCACCATATCCCCTAAGATCTGGTGCGACAGCACGGTATCCAAGGGAGCTTAATGCAAGAATCTTGTGATGTTTTTAAATAAAATGAGTAGGTAAAAGGCAATAAAGCCCTTGAAGGCTAAAAATGAGTATAAATGAATAAGGGTTATTATAGTAATTGAACAAAGAGTTGATAAATATAAATAGAAAAAAAAATAGAAGAAGAGAGCTGTGTTTTAAGAGTGAAAAACTGACGGGAGAAGAGAAGAAAAGGGGAGGAAGAAGAAGAGAAAAGGGGGAAAGATAAGGGAAGGAGAAGAGAGTTGGAGAAAATAAGTTTAAAGGTAAGATTATGTATAAATGTGTGTTCTTTAAGCTTTAAACTTCTGTTTTGATAAATATTAGGGTTTTGAAGATTGTGTTTTGGGTTTGATTGATGAATTAATTTGAATGTTATGGGTTGATTGTGGTGGGTAATGAGTTAATTAGTTGATTTTGAGAGATTGTAGGTAAGGATGATGATTTTGAGTTATGATTTTGTTTGAATGGTGAATTTGTGTTAGAAATCAGGAGATAACAGTAGGTAATCTGTGAAAATTCTGGGTCTAAGGTTGAAGATGACAAAATTTCAGTTTGGTCCCTCTATTTGTGAAAATTACAGTTTAGTCCCTAAACTTTGGGAAAATTATAATTTGACCCCTAAATGTATTTTGAGTTTCTGGACAGTGTTATTATGAGATTAAGGATGATTAATCTCAGTTTGGTAATTGATTTGGAATATTTTTAGTTTGGTCCCTCAATTTTAGGAATTTACATTTTAGTCCCTAAACTTATGAAAATTACAATTCGGTCCCTGGTTCGTTCTAGACCGAATTTATGATGGGCTATGGGTGAAAATTCAGTATGGTTACGTATTTACAGTTTGGTCCTCCAATTCTGGTAAAATTATGTTTTGGTCCCTGTTTTGGAAAATTGTCGTTTTTGTCAATAAACTTAGGAGACTAAACCTGGTTTTATTTTATGCATTGGGATCTTTTGTTTGAGTTTTTTTTTAGTATATTTCATATATTGTTGTAGGTTCTCCTAACGATCCTCAATAGGATTTCGGGTCTTTTGTCTGACATTCCTTTTAGTTCTATATTTTCCGGGTGAGTGGGATAATCTTTAATATGCATATATGATAAATAAATATGTATGTATTTTGATTATACAATGAGTACAACTAGTTAATTTCTTGAATATTTATATATGTTGCTTTATTTTCCGAGTACTCATTTATTCTTGAATTTGCACTCGCAATATGTCGAACTAGATTCTATTTGATATGATATACGTTTCTCTGATGATTCTATAAATATCTATTATGCCTTGATATAGGACTTGTCAGTAACTCCATGCTAACGGAGAGTAGTTAGCCCATGTGCACACAGTATTCTGTATACCTAGCTGGTGAGAGAGGCATCAGCCTGTGGCGACTGATCATCCCACAGTGGTCACCTTCGGGTGTCATCTGGTTACCTTCGAGTATCATCTGATCTCTGACATGTATTCCACTATGTTATGATGATATGTTTAGTATGTATATGTATATGTATATCAAGATAAATCATCTTGCAAACTATTAATATCTAAAATGTGTATTAAATATTATTCCCTCACTGAGTTGGTTGAACTCACCCCTCATTCTTAATATTATTTCAGGTTCTTAGTTTCTGATAGCAGGTGGACTTTGTTGAGTGTTCCTGTTTCTTCAGTTTTGGTCGGTATGCCTTGCTTGTTTTGGGAGGCTTTCCTTTTAGTTTTGATTCGATGTCTTAGACGCTCCACTATTACCTTGTTTCAATTAAGTTTGGATTTTAACAATGTAGTGAGTATTATGAATTATTGTCTTTGTTTTAATTACTGATGAAGAGTTTTAAACTATCTTTTGGTTTCATCAGTTTTGAATAATATAATATTTCTGAAGATTATGAAATGCTGCGTATTTTTGAATAAATTATGTCCGTTTTGAGGCTTAGTATAGGTGGGGTGTCCTTCGGACACCGCTCCTGGTCATGGACCCGGGATTGAGGTCGTGACAAAGGTGGTATCAGAGCATGGTTTTATGAAAACCTCGTAATCTGTATTTATTTATTTATTATTATTCAAAACCCTCGTAATATGTGGAGCTTAGGATCTATCTTGTCCTGATGTCATTCATCTTATAATTCTCCAATCTAGTGTTTGGTGTGTCGTCCTTAAAACTCCTTATAGTTATGTTGATACATATATATAAATGCATTCTTTTAGGAAATATGCCGAGAGCTAAACATGTAGTTAATACCGATTATGTCGGTAATGATCAAGAGGACATTCCTATCGCTCAGCTTAGGAAAGAGAGGCGCAAAAAGAGGGTTAGAACCCCTTCGCCTCAACCAATGGAAGCAGAAGTTCATGATGAGGTTGAATTTGAGGGAGACTATGGTCTGGATGTTGGTAAGAACCAGGTGCAGGAATCCCATGATAGGGTGTCTTATACTGATAGTGCTTTGGATAAGATTGGATAGGTCATGCAGACCCTGGCTGACCTTTTAGCTGAGAGAGAGAAGGAGAAGGATAAGAATGCATCTTCGACTTCCCATACTGTGCATGGGGTGAAAGTGCCATTGTCAGAGTTCCTTAAGCTGACACCTCCTACCTTTAAGGGTGTTGATAACTCTGAGGACCCACAACAATTTTTAGATGCAGTGTGGTGTAGGTGTGAGGCCATGGGGTTCACGGATCATCGTGTAGTGACTTTAACATCTTTCAGGCTAGAAGGAGAGGTGGTTGTGAAATGGTATGAGTCCAAGAGGGGTGAAAGGGCAGCTAGTTCGCCACCGATGGCGTGGAAGGACTTTTCTGAGATGTTTTTGGAGCGTTTTCTACCTGAAAGTGTGAGGGAAGCCAGATCATATGAGTTTGAGAAGTTGGTTCAGGGTGACTTGACTGTGACAGAGTATGAAGTGGAATTCACGTGGTTGTCCAGATTTGCTGGGTATTTGGTACAGACTGAGGAGAGGAAGATCAAGAGGTTTGTTCGGGGTCTTAATAGCTACCTATTCAAAGCTATTAGGGCTCATGAGTTTAAGACGTACTCGGCCATAGTGGATCGTGCCCGAACTATTGAGGCACGAGAGTTAGAGGATGAATTATCAGTGGGTTCGGTCAAGAGGCCCAAGGT
>Ga0307515_10011736_pt1 | contig 16580 bp, 19 predicted proteins | sample 17_EM_MG_FD_194513 | JGI IMG/M metagenome (GOLD analysis project Ga0307515, IMG submission 194513) | Populus trichocarpa ectomycorrhiza microbial communities from riparian zone in the Pacific Northwest, United States - 17_EM | ecosystem: Host-associated > Plants > Roots > Unclassified | place... | reverse complement strand
TGAAAGTAACATTTTGAACTCAAAATCCTACGCCAGTGTCGGTGCCCCACAACCCATCCTCTGTTATCCTAAATCTTGAACACTGCCATGCTCGCGAAAGGCAAGAAACTTGAGGGGCATACTTTTATCCTATGTATTAGAAACAAATGGCCAGCTATCTCGTTAAAAAGAAAAACACGATTTGAGAGTCTGTAAAGAAAAACAACCCCGCCTGAAAAGGAAACTTCCCTCATGCCCTTTTACTTTCTCCTCCCCAAAACTTCCTTTACGTTATATACTTTCTTCTCTAACCAAAGCTTTGTTTAGAAACAAAACTGCTCCCGCTACGACATTCTGCAGCTCCTGCTTGCAGAACAAAGAAAATGGAGCACAAACCGTCGAGCGATTCCCTCGTTACTTTACCTTTGATCCCCAAAGGAAACCTTCCTCTTCTTGCCGTTAGGAGCTTTTTCAAAAAACTCTTTAGAGCTTGCTAAACTCCTTTTCGGCAAGGTAGGATAGATTGCAGTCAAGCTCTTCTCTCTTTTGTTGTTTCCCATTATTTTTGCTCTCAAACCTTCTTCTTGTTCTCTTGGTTCTCTCCCTTTCCTTTCCTCTCTGTTTCCCTTTCTCTCCTATTTTGTTATTTCCTCCCTCTGTCTTCTCTATTGGGTTTTTCCTTCTCCGTGTTCACTCTCTACATTTCTCCTACTCTCTTTGTTTTCTCTTCTTCCTCCCCACATAAAAACTGCGCTTCTAAAACCACCACCATTCCTATGCGACATTCCCCGGCAAGGAGACACTCGAGAAGAGGGAGGAAGAGGCAACGAAGACCATAAATGCTCACAGTCTCTCACATAAACAAACCAAGAAAGGAGCATGCAGCTTTAACGTAAACAGTAACCTAACTAAAAATCGTGGAAGTAACAGTGGGCAAGCACAACACCTTCTGTTCAAGCCAAGAAAAAAACTGAACATCTAGAGCAAAACGGGGAACAGATTTTGGAAAATAAACAAGCAACAGATGCCAAGTTTCAATGCAGCAGAAACTAGCAGCTACATTTGCAGATGCCGCTGGGCCATAAACTCACAGTCTCTCACAGTAATAAACCAAAAAAAGCATACAGCCTTAACGTAAGATCAAGAAAAAATAATGCAGCTGTAACGTACGTAGACAAATAATCCAAACTATAAAGCATGGCAGTGACAGTGAGCAAGCACAATCCTTTTGTTCAAACCACAATAAAACTGAACATCGATCTAGAGCAAAAACAATAAAACAGGTTTTGGGAAAGAACCACACAACAAATGCCAAGCTTAAATAATAGCAAAGAAGCGGAAGACTAGGAACTATACCTGCTGATGCTGCTGGTTTGATGCAGAAAATGAGGTGCAGGCAGGTGAAAACCTTTGCTTTTCTGCCTCTGAAACTAAAGAATGCCTTCCTCTTTTTGCCGTTAAGAGTTTTTAGAAAACCCGTAGGTTTGGTGAACTCTTTTTCGACAAATGCAGGATAGACTGGAGATAATTTTTCCCTCTCGTTCTCTCTCTTTTTTTTTTTTTTTCTATGATAGCTCTCTCTATTTTTTACTCTTCCCTCTGCGTCCTCTTTTCTCTTTTTTTTTCTCTCCCCAAAAATACCTAACAGCTTGCTTATATAGCCAAGCAAAAAAACTGGAGACCTCTCTCTTGCCCCCTCATCCCAGCCATCTCTATTAGGGATAAAATCTCAGCCCTTAGATGGTGTGAGGCTCCTCTCTGTGTCCTCTTCCACAGCTGGCACATAGGAGGCGCAAAAACATTTCCCTTGGACTGAAGCTCTCTGCATTGCAGCTGCACATTTGGCGTGAAAAGGGGGGCTGTCCTGTGCACCAGGTTGCAGGATGCAAGGACGAAGGATTTCAAAAAAACAGCAACAAAAGGTTGCAGAGTAGGGAAGGGAATGCCGATGGGGTACAGTACCATGCTAATTATATTTCCAGGATGGGGCTGTTCTCATACGGCACCATCTAGCTAAAGAAGTGAATTAACGTAAAAAGACAAAGACAGTGTCGTTTAGAAAGGCAGCAGAAATGTAACCCATCGTGGCAGAATTTCTGTCATTTTCTAATCATATCCCTGTTTTTCTATTTCTTCCAAAACCCAGCCAAGTTTCTTTCAATTTTTATCTGCAATTAACTCCCTTATTTCAGTTTTTGTCAATTCAGTCCTGCAAACTTGGGGGCATCCTTCTTGCAGCAGAATTTTTGCAGTAGAATTTTCGCTTTCTTATTAGATATTCAAACGTGAATATCTTGAACTTCTGATATTGAAATCAAGCGACTCAAAAATCCAAATTCATCTACACATGTAGGACTACAACTTTCATGAAGGAGCATAATTTTCGCTTTCTCATTAGATATTCAAACGTGAATATCTTGAGCTTCTGATATCGAAATCAAGCGACTCAAAAACCCAAATTCATCTACACATGTAGGACTACAACTTTCATGAAGGATTCGAGGTGAGATAAAATCATTTTACATAACAGAATCGGGCTGCAATCTGGTTGGTAAAAAATAGTCTCTTGATCTGATTCAAAAACTAACAAATACCAAGCATCCCGATATGACTGAGAGTATAACCTAAAAATAACGACCAGCAAAATTATGACGGAAACAGAGTCTTTAGTGCAAAACTCGGGTCAGAATCCTGTTCGCGGCAGAATTCTCTTCTTTGCTTTTGTCAAAACTCGAAGCAGAGGGGAAGGATAGAGAGAGCCGAAGATGGCTGGAACAGGGTTCGAAAAACATTTCTTTCTTCTTTACTTTTGTCAATTTCCCAGCAACCTTAAACTACACTCCTGCCTTCGATTTAAAAAGGATATCTCCATTAGTACATATGGCTAAAAAAATGAGTAACAACAGATGCCCCCTCTTTACGAAACTTGTGAAGCTAAAAATTAAGTAGCAAAACTCAATGCTTTCTTAAAGAAAATGGTCTCAATGTCGGGTGACCTGCCCGTTTTACAATTTTTAGAAAAACTCCACGCTCTTCCTAAAAAATGGTCTCAATGTCGGGTGACCTACCCGTTTTATGATTTTTAGAAAAACTCGTTTTTTCTAAAAAATGGTCTCAATGTTGACCTGCCTTTTTTTATGATTTTTAGGAAAACTCCAAGCTTTTTTCCAAAAAAAAAATGGTCTCGATATTGGGCGACCTGCCCGTTTTATGGTTTTTAGAAAAACTCCACGCTTTTTTCTTAAAAAATGGTCTCAATGTCGGGTGACCTGCCCGTTTTAAGATTTTTAGAAAAACCCCATGGTTTTTCTAAAAACTAGTCTCAATGTCGGGTGACCTACCCGTTTTGAATCACAAAGAAATCATCTTACCTTAAGGAATGAAGCAGTGCTGGTTCACAATTCTTTTCCGCCGTTTCGTTGACTTGAGATTCTGTATCTCAGCGGTTCCCAAAAACTTGGAACTATTTTGGCTTTTGCCACACCTTTCCTGCCAGGTTAATGTTATGACAATATAGGATGCATGCTTTTGTTACCTATTTTGGAAACATAGGTCCCCCTTTCCGTTGTGGCCTTCTTTGAGCTCCTGTTTTCATTTATTTGCCCGACCTGTCCTCTTGAACTAGAACATTCTTCGTGTGCTACATTTCCTATCTTTTTCATGCTGGGTGAAGAGATCTCCAGTTCCTTATGGGGCCCTTTCTTGCTCCATTGAATATTGCCTTTTATTATAATTTTACCGATGTTTTAATTGCCTTTTCTATTTTTAGGAAATTGTTTTAAAAGGAAAACTTGAAAGATCTGGTTTTGTTCATAAAAAATGAAACTTTCAATGTAATCATCATATTTTGTTTTAAACAATTCTCATAAAGGTGTTTCAAAGGTTTTTATGATGATTCCCTTTAATGTTGGGCTTTGGCTCACTATGGACCCATACGTGCACTTTTTGCCCCCAGTGTGGTGTGCAATATAGGTCAAGTTTAGCTTTTGGTTTGGTTCTCTTCAAGTTGGGCATTGGTTGAGTCATCTTGAGCATATTATGATTCCTTAGTCATGCGTAAAATCAGTTCTTTTAAGTAAAAGGTTTCAAATGTTATGAGATCATGCGCTTTATGAAGAAAAGGTTCTTTATAGAAAGAATTCATTGCCAAACTTTATTTGATTGGGAAAACATGGAATACATCAAGCATAATATTTCTTTATAGAGTCAGAATTCACAGGTCTAACTAAATCTTCTCCATCCATTCTAGACAACAACAGAGCTCCTCCTGAGAAAGCTTTCTTCACCACATAAGGGCCATCATAGTTGGGTGCCCATTTACTCTGATCTTCTCCTAGTAAAGGCAATATTTTCTTTAGTACAAGGTCTCCTTCTTGGAATCCTCGAGGTCAAACCTTCTTGTCATATGATTTGGCCATCCTTCTTTGGTATAGTTGATGATGACAGATTGCAGCTACCCTCTTCTCACTTATCAAATTCAGTTGTTCATATCTAACTTTTGCCCATTCTGCCTCTTCTAGCTCAGATTCTATCAGTACTCTTAATGATGGGATCTCCACTTCTAAAGGCATCACTGCCTCCATTCCATATACCAAAGTGTACGGGGTGGCTCCTGTTGAAGTTCAGACTGCGGTGCAGTATGCATGAAGGGCAAATGGCAACATCTCGTGCCAATCCTTGTAGGTGACTACCATCTTCTAAATAATCTTCTTGACATTCATGTTAGCAGCTTCTACCGCACAATTCATCTTTGGCTTATACGGCGAGGAATTGGAATGCTTGATTTTCCATTTAGCACAGAGTTCTATTATCATTTTTCCATTGAAGTTTTGGGCATTATTAGTTATAATCTTTTTTGGGGGCCCATATCGACAGATCAAATCTCTTTCTATAAATTTCTTCACCACTTTTTGCGTCACATGAGCAAATGAACCGGCTTCTACCCATTTTGTAAAGTAGTCGATGGCCACAAGAATAAACCTATGACCATTGCTTGCTTTTGGGTTGACAGGCCCAATCACATCAATTCCCCACATTACAAAAGGCCATGGAGATGTTAGGTTAAACAGGGGAGCTGGAGGGGCGTTGATTTTGTCACCGTACACCTGGCACTTATGGAATTTTTGGATATAGTCGATGCAATCCTTCTCTAACGTCATCTAGAAGTAACCGACCCTTTGTATTTTCCTAGCCATAATGTTTCCACTAGCATGGGTTGATCAAATTCCTTCATGGACTTCCCATAATGCATTTTTGGCCTCGACTTCATCCAAACACCTCAACAAAGTCCTGTCAGATGACTTCTTGTACAAAATCTCTCCATCAGGATAAAAGTCCATTGCCAACCTCCTCAAAGTCTTCTTATCAATTTTGGATGCCCCAATGGGATATGCCTGGTTTTAGAGAAAATTCTTTATATCATAGTACCAAGGGTTTCCATCTATTTCTCCTTCGATTGAGCAGCAATGAGCTGGGTTATTTTTTATATCAATATGCACTGGTTGTACCTTACGTCCAAAGTCTATTCTAGCCATAGTAGTGTGGTAAGGCATCAACAAACTAGTTTCCTTCTCTTTCTAGATGGGTGAACTCTATTTCCTCGAATTCTCCAGCCAGTTTAGACAGGTATTCTTGGTAAGGTGTCAACTTCTCTTTCTTGGTTTGCCATTCTCCTTTCACTTAGCAAATAATCAGCATTGAATCTCCATACACATCTATCTTTCTGATATTTAGCTCCAATGCAGCTTCTAACCCGAGAATGCAAGCCTCATACTCAACCGTGTTGTTAGTGCACTTGAACTGTAACTTAACTGAAATCGGATATTGTTTCTTATCGGGAGAGATTATCACTGCACCTGCTCCATTACCACATACATTTACAGCACCGTCAAAGTACATAGTCCACCAGTCTAATTTCTTTTTCTCGACTGAAAACACATCTTCATCAGGAAAGTCAAAGTTCAATAGGTCATAATCTTCCATAGCATTGTCAGCCAGGTGATCGGCAATAGCACTCCCTTTCACAGCTTTCACTGTCATATATATTATATCATATTCAACCAACAGAACTTGCCATCTTGCAATTCGACTTAACAGATAGGGCTTTTCACAAATGTACCGCAACGGGTCTAATTTTGAAATTAACCATGTGGTATGATACAATATATATTGACGTAACCTCTTTGTAGCCCATATGAGCGCGCAACATAGTTTCTCAATCACAGTATACCTAGCCTCGCATTCTGTGAACTTCTTGCTTAGGTAATAAATGGCCCTTTCCTTCCTTCTGGTCTCGTCATGTTGGCCAAGTACACATCCCATTGATGTTTCAGTTACTGTTAAGTATAATATCAATGGCCTTTCCGATACAGGAGGAACAAGCACGGGTGGATTCAGTAGGTACTGCTTGATTTTCTCGAAAGCTTCTTCGCACTCTTCATTCCAAATTCCAGGATTCTTCTTCCTTAACAAATGAAAGATTGGATCGCAAGTCCTAGTTAATTGGGATATAAACCGGGCAATGTAATTCAACCTTTCTAAGAAACCTCTTACATCATTCTCAGTCTTGGGAGCTGGCATAGATCGAATAGCCCTTACTTTGTCAGGATCCATTTCTATCCATTTGTCACTCACCACAAATCCCAACAACTTCTCAGATTTTACACCTAATGAACACTTTGCAGGGTTAAGCCTCAACCTATATTTTTGTAGTCTTTCAAATAATTTCTTCAATATTTGGACGTGATTCTCTCCTTCTCTAGATTTAGCAATCATATCATCCACGTATACCTCAATCTCCTTATGCATTATATCGTGAAATAAAGTCACCATGGCCCTTTGGTAGGTGGCCCCGACATTCTTTAACCCAAATGGCATGACCTTGTAACAAAAGGTTCCCTATGGTGTTACAAATATTGTCTTCTCCTTATCTTCTTGCGCCATTTTTATCTGATTGTAGCCCGAAAATCCATCCATAAAGGAATATGTGGAGCTACGTGCTGCATTGTCAACTAGCATATCTATGTGTGGCAGTGGAAAATTGTCTTTAGGGCTAACCCGGTTTAAGTCCCTAAAGTCCACACAAACTCTGATTTTATCTTCCTTTTTGGGCACTACCACTATGTTGGACACCCATTATAGGTATTTTACTACCTTTAGAAATCCAGTATTCCACTGTTTTTCAATTTCTGCCTTCACTTTGATTAAAACCTCCGGATGAGTTCTCCTCAACTTTTACTTAAATGGCTTGCATCCTTCTACCAATGGTACCCTATGTACTACGATATTAGTATCCAAACCAGGCATATCCTCGTAGGACCAGGCAAAGACATCTACATAATCTCGGAGTAATACAATCAAGTCTTCCCTTTCTTTAGGAGTGATCATAGTCCCTATCTTCAGCTCTCTCTTAATTTCCTCAGTGCCCACATCTATGGTTTCAAGTTCCTCTTTAGCGGGTTTCCAAGCTTGCTCATGCTGCTCTATTAGTTTTGTGAATTCCCTAATGTTATTTTCATCCTATTCGTCCTCTTCTACTACTACTATATATTTTTTAAAGTTTGGCCATTCATTCTCAATGTAAAGTGTAGGTGTTGTTGTGGAAGATCCGCTTTCAGGTTTCCTGAAAGCGGAAAGTGATGTGTAAATGCACAGTAAAAACATAAAGATAAACTTTGAAAATGCATGATCTCATTAAAAGGAAAAGGTTGGCTCATAAACAAGGATGGAATCCAATTGACATCTTGAGCCTTGATTGTCAATTAAAAAACAAAACGGAAAAGAAGAAAAAAAATAACATAGACAACATCATAATCAAACAAGCATTATTGATTACATTTTGAACACCAACGGAGCTTCTTGTGTCTCCCAATTATGAAACTTCTCTCCCTTGGCTAGCTTTCGAACGAAGGCCCTGGCGACAACTTCTTCTAGAGTGTAGATGGTTAATTGCGACATCTCTTCATCCCTTCTTCCAACTTCAGTCTCCTCCACAATGCCCTTAGCTTCATCTTCCTCTAGCGTGTTTATGTTCATAGCAGAGAGTTTCTGAAAAACATTTTCAGGTCCCTTTTCAGGTTGCATCACATATGCAGCCTTTAGGAATGAAACCCTGATTGGAAGGGTGGCTAAATTTTCTTCTTCAGGCTTTCTTCCTTCAATCCTAGCCATTCTCTTCTCCCTTCTTGCACCAGCAGCTTGCTTGTAATCCTCTTTCTTGGGCTTATATCCAAGCCCAAACCTTTGTTCTGTAGCTTTTAGCTTTATTATGTTAATCCTCTTAGGTTTTCTAGCTTTAACATCATATTGGAAAGGAATCTTGTGCTTTAAAAAGCTTTTAGCCGCCATTTTGATGGCCTCTGAGATCTCTGGTTTCCTCACCACAATGTTCTCAGGCACCCACTCAGTATTCACAACCTTAAATGCATGAAGGTTTCCATCCCTACAGTCTTCAGCTTCAATGAACGGAACCGCCACATTCCTCACCATCGATATAGTCTCCTCAGCCTTAACAGTAACCAAAACACTGTTGGCAATGTATTTCAAGCATTGATGCAGCGAGGAGGCGACAGCTCCCGCAAAATGTATCCATGGCCTTCCTAACAACATACTATAGGAAGGGTGGATGTCCATAACTTGAAGGGTTACTAGAAAGACTTATGGGCCCATGACTAGTTTTACCTCAATCATCCCTATCACCTGTCTAGGCGAGCCATCGTAAGCTCTGGTCGTCATCACACTTGGTTGCATGTGTGAGGGATCTATCGGCATTTCATCCATCATATACCTTGGTAACACATTAAGGGCTGAGCCGTTATCGATAAGAACTTTGTTGATGAGACAATCTTTGCATCGGACTGTGACATATAAAGGCTTATTATGTCCCGTGCCCTCAACGTTAAGCTCATCTTCCGTGAAATACATGTAATTGGCAGCATGAATCCTCCCTACTAAATGCTCCATAGCCTTTTGTTCCATATCTTGGGGCATGTAAGCCTCATTCAATACTTTTTGCAAAGCATTGCGATGCGACTCAGAGCTGAGTATTAATGACATAATGGAAATCTTTGCTGGAGTCTTCTTTAGCTGATCCACTATACAGTACTCACTATGCTTCATCACCTTCAGGAACTCATTTGTCTCTTCCTCAGTCACGGGTTTATTCACCTCTAGCTCTTTATCAAAGTCAATTACTTCTTTGCCCTTAGTTTTTCTTTGTTTCTCTAATTCCTTAGGTGTGAAACAACTACCACTCCGGGTTAGTCCACTTATCTCAGTTTGGAACAAAGGCAAGGGAGCTTCAACACTTGAGGTATAAGAATAATTACCAGGCATCATTTTGTATTCTGTTTTGTTTGCATATGAGGGCTTGGTCAATACCAATTTCGAGGGCCCATTAGCTGTTGATTAGACCCTACATTTCTCTATCATCTTTATCTCTCCATTGTCTTCTATGGCCTCAACTCTTAGCTCTCCTAGAGTCAACATTCTCGTAACCTTTTGATGAAATTTAATGCATTCATCAATATGATGCCCTTTCTTTTTATGGAATGGGCAAAAGTCACTTTTTCCCATGCAGCGTCCAGTTGATTTCTCTAAGTGTCCAGATTGTACCATCTCGTATAGCCTTGTCATGGTCACTTTTAGAACCTTTCCTTTGTTATCAATCTCCACGGCATTCACCTCACTACTACCAGCAGCATGTTTGGGTAAAGGATTCGAATTCACATTAGGCGAATCCTCAAAAGTGACCCATCCAACTTTGATCAGCTGCAGCACCCTTTTCTTAAAAGCAACACATGTCACAATGCTATGACCCACATAACCAGCATGGTATTCACAAGTCACTTCAGGATTATACCAAGCAGGGAAAGGTGGTTGCATAGGTGGTACCGATATAGGAACTATCTGCCCGATACTTAGCAATTTAGCATACAACTCCTTCAAGGTTATTGGTAAGGGTGGTAACTGTTTTTCTGGTTGTCGGTTGTTTCTCCGTTGGTAATTGCTTTGGTTATTTGTTGGGAATTTTGTTTGATTAGGTTGGTTTGGGATGGAGGGTTTAGCAAAATTGATACTAGTGACTTGGGAGGTAGGTGTTTGGTAGTTTTGGTAGTTTTTGGTTTTTCCTTTATATCCACCTTCTAGGCTATTCACCTCAGTTTCCTTCCTTTTTCCGACGAAACCCCTCTTCTCTACAGGTTCCGCAATTCTCCCACTTCGGATTCCTTATTCAATCCTCTCGGCAATCTGCACAACATCATAGAAATGCTGGGCTCAGCTACCCATAAGGTGCTCGAAGTATGGAGCCCTAAAAGTATTGGAAAATAGTGTCACCATTTCCGTTTCTATTAGGGGAGGTTACACATGGATGGCTTGGTCTCGCCACCTTTGAGCGTAAGCCCTCACGGACTCTTGATTTCCTTTCTCCATGGTCATAAGACTGTCCTATTAGGAGCGATCTCAAGATTGAACTTGTATTGCTTTAAGAAAGCATCCGCCAGGTCCGCCCATTTTTTGATCCTCATGTTGTCAAGCCTCATATACTAGCTGAGGGCAAACCCCGTTAAGCTATCCTGAAAGAAGTAAATCAACATCTTATCATCATGGATAACTTCTGCCATCTTGTTACAGTAGGACCAAAGATGGGTATTTGGGCATTCCATCCCGGTATACTTAACAAACTTTGGCACTCTGAACTTCTTTGGTATTACAATGCTAGGTATTAAACACACTTCAGCTGCCCTAACAGGGTCAAATAAATCATTTCCTTCAACCGCCCTTAACCTCTCTTCTAGAGCAGTCCACTTATCATCCTTTACACGATCAGAAAATCTGACATCATGTGGATCTTCAGTTGTTAAATCCATTGCAATGGGAATTCGAATGGGCTGAGCAGGATCAAGATGGTGCTTATCCGGAGTATTTGCCCCTATATTTGAGGTGTAACAGGGATTTTTGATGCTGGTGGTGCTTCATCTGGTTGGGTAGATGTTCCTTCTCCATCTCTAATTCTTAACAGTTGCTCGAGTAGACCGGTTAGGCGCGCGACATCATTCCGAACTCCTTCTAGCTCTCCTTGGTATTGAGTTTCAAGGTGTGACCTCTCTTCATCTTCCATCCTTTTCCTTAGTCTAGTGTTGTGGATTCTAGAAGGGGGACCTATGTTTCACAACCTGTAGTGCATGCATAGATTTATAAGAAGGTGCATGATATAATGTATGATCATGATGAGAATGCTTTGCATATCAGATATGGATATGGCCTTCTCGTGAACGATTATTAGCCACCACCTTGTAAACATAGATTCCCTTGTCACATTGCTTATTAGGAGTAATGCCTTTCGAGTTATTTGCTTCAGTAAGCTTGAATCAGAGACAGATTTTGCACAAAAGGTGGGTCAATGCCCTTCTCACTAATGCTTGATAAGTTCATTATATTTTTTAGAAATATAAAAGAAATACAAAATACATTAATCTATTTCCTCCACCACCTCTCTAGCCAAAGGTAAGAAGGCAAAGCCGCGATTCTCAATTTTTCCCAAAAAGGCATCGGTTTCAGCCAAACTTCGGCGATAGCAAATTATGTCTCCTCCCACATTTCGAGCATTGATTCTAACAATCCGAGCATGTGCAGCTACTTCGTCCATTTGCTTATCCATCCTGGTCATCTTTTCTATGAGCAACATATTGGTTTTGTTCAAAGCAGCATTGTTGGCGTCGATTTGATCCTTGTGTTTTTCCATTGTTGCTAACTTCTCGTCCAAATACTTCACCTTTTCGTGTTCCTTGTCAAGCTTTATCCTCAAAACTTTCATCTCATTCCTCTTAGCCACTAACTCTGCCTCAACAACCTCAACACCTTTTTTCTTACTTTCCTTTTTTGCAAACTCATTCAATTGGCTTTCCAACTCCATATATTTCTTACTTAATTCCTCATATTTTCCAATTCTATCCATCAGCTCAGCCTGAACTTGTGCAAATTTCTCTCAGTAATATTCTGTGCTTCCTTGACAGTAATTGAAGTCAATCTTCAATGCTTCAAGTTCAGAGCAGCTTTGCATCCAATCTAAACTCAATCCTTTTAGCTCCTTCTCACTTTCTTCCCTAGTAATCTTCTCTTCTCCCAGCTTCAACTCAAGCTTTGATATTCTCGCATCTCTAGACTGTATTTGCTCATCTAGAAAGGCTCTCCTTTTATCCCCTTCAAGCATTATTTCATCTAACAATGTCTTGTCTTTTTTACTCTTGCTCAATTATATCTGAAGCTTTTCCACTTGTCTTTTCAGCTCTTCTTCACTACTGATCCTTTTCCTTTTACTCGGCTCTTCAACAGCTTGGAAAGATCTGACTTCCGAGTAAGGCATGGCCGAAGTAGCTAAGTCTCTCCATCTTGTATATTCTTCACTAGCACTTGGATTCCTCAAACCTTTCATCTCAACCAAAACCAGATGCTTCCAATCTTGTTTGATGATCTCCAAAACTTCTTGTGCAATGGGATCTTTGAACAAACCAAAGAATTGAGCAATTCCCATAGTCCTCAGAATAAATTGTATGCCCCCAAGTTGTCTTATCACAAGGGCAGGAGCATAATTTACATAACCTATGATCCTTACCAAAGGCACCCAACGTCTTTGCCCACAACTCACTAAGACATCCATTGTCGTGACTCACGGGGCTCTCCACTTGAAATTACTATCAGGCAAATTTTCTAGTTTGCCTACCCCGCCTTGTTGTCTAAATCTCCCAATTCTTCTTCTTCCACTATCCTTAATGGTCTTTGGTTGAACCACCAAAAATTATTGAAGATAGGCTTTTTCGTCTTAATATGGCTAACCATCTAGATATACAACAACTGCGTGCAGCACCTCATTGCTCCCTTTCCAGCCCTCCTGCAATGGTTAAGTGTCAGGATGGTTTCAGCTAAAATAGCAGCCATTGGATCGATTTGGGTATTCTCATATTCTACATAAGCAGCTGCGACATCCAAACTTATACACCTGTTTGGCTTGGGAACAACACAAGACCAAACATGCCCAAGGCAATCAATCTTTCTTTTTCTAATCCTGAATTTTTTTCCAGTTCAGTTTCTAGCATCTTCCATTTCAGATCGGTAGCATTCTTCTCCAAAAACTTTTCCAAGTTGGACGTTCTGAGCAGCCTTGACAGTTCGGGGATGATCTTGTCAGATCTCAAAGGAAAGTAAACCCTATGCAGCTGGTTTGGAAACTCAGTCAATATCCTGTATTCCTCCATTGTGGGACATAGGTCTATGCTCCTAAAAGAAAAACAGTGGTAATCCGGATCCCAAAAGTGAAGTAGGGCTCGCACTGCTGAGTTTAAAACTTCTACTTTTGCAATCTCTACTAAGCATCCATATTTCCTAAGAAATGCAATCTCATTCACATTCTGGAAGTGAGCTATTAACTTGTTCACCTCATTCACTATGCAATTCAGATTCTTGATTGGCAATAACTTCTTAGCATCGCTTCTAGGGTAGTCTCCTTCAGTCAATTGTGACAGTTCAGAATTTTTTCCATATTCAATGATGGAAAATTTAGCAGTGGTGGCCATTTCGTTCACAAGTCCTGCAATTCAAGATGTTTTGGGGTTAGGCTTGTTTTTATGCAAAAAAAGGATATTACGGAGCATACATCCTAAGGATAGGTTCTAGTTCTTTTATGTGAGACATAGGGTAGGTTTGCTACTTGGTCTATAAAGAGGGTCTCTTGCTGTCCCAGTCACAGTTTTAAAACCCGGACCGGCCCGGCGGGTCAACCCGGGACCCGGCCGACCCGGGCCTGGGACCAGTCCAGATGGAGGTAAAAACCCACTTGGGAGTTGGCCTAGTGAAACCCGGATGAGACCCATTGGATGTTGTATCAAGAATTGGTGATAAAAGGCTGGTGCTGTGGTTGTCAAGGAGAGTGAAGAGAGTTGTAGCTACTGGCCAGAGCTGGAAGGAGAAAGTCGAGAGACCTTGTGATGGGAGTTGTCTGATTATCACCATTGACTTGATCGAATGGATGTAATGTTGTTGTACTTCCTGTGCTAGTGTGTCATGTTGTAGTTTAGAGAATCCATTTTCATTGTCTGGTAGAAGGATCTTGAGGAGGTCTAAGTCATCTTCAGAGTCTTCTTCTTGCTGTTGAGGAGTTGCCATGCGCCGCCAAGGCCAAAGCTTCACTTTCCTTAAAGTGTTGCTGCTTGATAAATTAGGGCATTGATTTTGATACGGTTGTTTATATACATGTTGGCTATGCATTGATGAATTTTCTATCTTGCCCTCCGTCTTGTTTTTCTAACAAACTTCTGAAATGGATAACTGTTGGGAAAGGTTGATGTTGATTATTTCACCTTCATATTTATAAATTAATACGAGTAAAATATAAGAATTTGATAAAAAAAATTAAAATATTTTTTAAAATTTTATTATTTACAATATATATATATAGTATATATTTACATGATTTTTTTTTTAAAATTCATATAAAATATTAAAATTTTAAATATTTTTTAAAATTTTTTTGGGTTGACCCGGGTTGACCCATGAAACCCGGGACCCGGTCTCTTGGTCGGGTCAATCCCCGGGCCGGGTTTAAAAACTATGGTCCCAGTGATCACCCTCGTAAAGGCAATATAGGGGCTCAGTAGATAGTGGAATGACACGTATACCAATCACTACCAGTCTAAGCACTCAGCAAAGAGTTGGGGTTTACACAAACTTAAACCTTGACTCAAGTCATAAGGCAAGCTGCTAGTTCCCCGCCTAACTTAAAGTTTAATGTGTGTGCTCTCAAAAAAATAATAATAAAAGTGATGCATGATAGGATGCAATAAAATCTATATCCATATCCAATATACCATGCATGACAAGATGTAAAGATGCATGCTAAAGTATTTAACCATTTATAGCAAAAAGAAAAGAAACCAACAATACATAGCATAAACAAACAAACTACCAAGCCTAGTCCAAGCGTCCCCAGTGGAGTCGCCATCCTGTCATTCCCTCACGAGACATTGACGTCGAGGCGACCCTTTCCGGAGCAGGGAATAATGTCGGGGTCTTTGTTTTGTGAAAAAGGGAGTCACCACCTAGTATTATAGTCACTAGGAACCCTAACTGGTTTTTCAGAGGTTCTGAGCAAGGGATTGGTTACGTAAAGGGAAGGTATTAGCACCCCTAGTACGCTCTACCTAAGGTAAGCTACTTGTGTTTGGTTTGCCTTATAATTGCTATGGTGTTGGTGTTCTCTTAATTAGTTTTTCTAGGATAGGTTTGCTATGATGAATTATTTGGGTTCAAAGTCTAAGGGAAAGAACCCTTGGCCAATATGGATCATAGCTTTAGATATGTCTATAGAGTGCCAAAGAGAAACGGTGCAGATCTCTTGAAGTCTATGCTTGATTTGAAATAAATTCAGAATTTATGAATTTAGAGATAGCTAAAATAGAAATCTAAAGAGATTCAATGTGCTTAAGAGCTCATTTTTCTCTTAGTATTTCAAGTGTTCGCGACTCGTAAATCGCAAGGAAGAGAAAAGAAAAGAAAACTAAGTTAGAAATCTAAGGAAATTCAAGGTGCTTTAAAAGCCCATTTTTGCATTAGTATTTCATATTTTCATGACTCATAAATTGTGGAATCAATATTTGAAATGTCCCCAATTATAATTGAGGCTTCTTTCAAGGATACGCAATTAAATTGTTCTAAATAAAATTTTAGGCATAAATCTACCATTTTGTTAAAAATAAACAAGTTGTATTCCTATTAACAATATTTTGGACATTTACCTTTCATTAGTTTATTTGCCCTTATATTATTAAGGGATAATGACTTGTTATTTCCTAGAAAAATATTTTTTGATATTTACCACTTGGGGTTTTTTTATCCAAATATTAACAGTGAACAATGGCAAATTATTCCCAATAATATTTTGAATATTAACACATTTAGGGTTTCTTTATCCAAACATTTGTAGTGAATAATAACAAATTATTCCTAATAATATTTTGGATATTAACCCCTTTGGGATTTCTTTATCCAAACATTACTAATGAATAACAAATAATTCCTAATAATATTTTGGATATTTACCCCTTTGGAATTTCTTTATTCAAACATTAATAGTGAATAAAAATGAATTCCCAAAAATAAGATTTTTATATTTTTGGAATATTGGCCAACACCCTTTGGAATTTACAAACATGTTGTAAAATCCAAGATGCAAGAAAATAATTTTTCTGTTTAAGGAATCCATGCTAAAACACATTTTTTGAAACCTCGAATATTTGTTTTTTTTTTAAAGAAGAAAATTTAAAATATATTAGGGTATTGGCCGTATGCAACACACAAAAACATTTTTATATTTTGATAAAAAAAACACTATTTATCACAATAATTAAATGCAAACATCACAGTAGAAGCTAGCAAAACATCATAAGAATAAGTTCGTCACATGGGGTAACGTCCTAAAACTAACATTTTGAACTCAAAAAAACAATAATTAATCGCAACAATTAAACGCAAGCATCCTTCTTGCAATAGAATTTTTGCGGCAGAATTTTCACTTTCTCATTAGATATTCAAACGTGAATATCTTGAGT
>Ga0307515_10011735_pt1 | contig 16580 bp, 18 predicted proteins | sample 17_EM_MG_FD_194513 | JGI IMG/M metagenome (GOLD analysis project Ga0307515, IMG submission 194513) | Populus trichocarpa ectomycorrhiza microbial communities from riparian zone in the Pacific Northwest, United States - 17_EM | ecosystem: Host-associated > Plants > Roots > Unclassified | place... | reverse complement strand
GGCCCAATGCCGCGCCCTGATGCCGGTCCGGCGCTCGATCCAGCCGGGCTCAAGGCCAAGCCTTTCCTCGATCTCGGCATTTTCGACGCGACGCGCCGGAACGGAGTGGCCGAAACCGGCAAGGTGGGACGACCGCGCGCTCCTCACAACCGGCCCGCCGCAAAACAGGCCGCAGCGTCATCGATCGCGTCATAAGCCCGGTCGAGTTCGATGCCGGTGACACAGTAAGGCGGCATCAGATAAATGACGTTACCGAGCGGACGGATCAGCAGTTTTCGTTCGCGAAAAAATGCTCTCAGCTTTGGACCAACCTCCGAAAGATAGCCACTTGCCGCCACCTGAAGGTCGAGAGCAATGATCGTGCCGACCTGCCGAGCGTTGGCGAAACGCGGATCGCCTTCGAAACGCGCCAGTCTCTGCTCCTGCATCTGCTGCAGCGACCGGATGCGCTCGCGCACCGGCTCGTTTTCCCAGACCTTCAGATTGGCGACTGCTGCCGCGCAGGCGATCGGGTTGGCGGTATAGGAACTGGAATGAAAGAATGTCCTGCGGCGATCCGTCGATAGGTGCGCATCGAATATCTCGGCCGTGCACAGGGTGGCCGCGAGCGGCAGGGCGCCGCCGGTCAAACCCTTCGAGGTGCAGAGGATATCGGGCGTCACGCCGGCCTGCTCGCATGCAAAGAGGCTGCCCGTGCGTCCCCAGCCGGTCATCACTTCGTCGATGATCATCAGGGTGCCATGCCGTTCTGCAATCCGCTTCAATTCGCTGAGGATGGACGCCGGATAGGTCCGCATACCGCCTGCTCCGAGAACCAGCGGCTCGATCAGCAGTGCGGCCACCTGGCCGGTCGCGCAGAAACGCTCGAAGGCGTCGAGCGTGTCCTGTTCATGGCCAGGCTCGGGATAAGGCAGGCGATCGACGCCGAAGAGCAGTGGTTCGTAAGCCGCGTTGAAAACACCACGCTCCCCGGTCGACATCGTGCCGATCGTATCGCCATGATACCCATGCTCCATGACACAGGCGCGGCGGCGCGGCGCGCCGGAATTGTGGAAAAACCCGAGCGCCATTTTCAGCGCGACTTCGACACAGGTTGATCCGCTATCGGAGTAGAACACATGGCCGAGGCCTGCGGGCGCGATCTTCAACAGACCCCTCGCCAGCTCCTCGGCGGGTTCATGGGTATATTCGGCGAAAATGATCTGGTCGTAATTCTCGCATGCCGCCTGGATCGCCTTCATGATGACCGGATGCCGGTGGCCATGGGTGATCACCCACCAGGAGGAGATGGCATCGAGAATACGCGCACCGTCCTCATCGACCAGGCAGGCGCCATCCGTGTGCACAATCCGCTTCATCGCCGGTTCGAGCGCATGCTGGGTAAAGGGATGCCAGACGGGAGAAATCAAGCGATCACCTCACGAAACGTGGAAAGCGGGAAATTGTCGCGAAGGGCTTGCCGCAACAGGTTCGGCGTCAGCGGATCAAGCCGTGGCAGGCGGCCGAGTATCCGCACATGCCCCATTGCCGCGATGATCCGTTGCGTTTCAGCCGCCTCGTCACCGATGAAGGCCACGCCGAAAACCGGAACCGAACGGCTCCGCAGCGCTTCCAGCGACAAAAGCGTGTGATTGATCGTGCCGAGCCCGGTGCGGGCGCAGAGGATGACGGGGATTTGCCAGCCTGCAAAGACATCGGCGAACACTTCCGTTTCCGTCAATGGCACCAGCAGTCCGCCGGCACCCTCGATGACAAGCGGAGCATCCGTCACGGGCGGTACCAGCATGTCCGGCGCGATCGTGACATGATCGATGCGAGCCGCGAGATGGGGCGATGCCGGCATCCTCAACCTATAGGCTTCCGGGAGAACGCGCTCCGACGCCAGACCGCTCAGCCGGCTGACGGTCTGGCTATCGGTTTCCTCATCCAGCCCCGCCTGTACCGGCTTCCAGTAATAGCCGGAAAGCGCGCCGGCGAGCGCCGCCGAGAACACCGTCTTGCCGATGCCGGTATCCGTGCCGGTGATGACGAAGCGCATCATGGCGCTTCCTCCGCCATGATGGCCGCGAGCCGGGTGAACATACGTGTGATGATCTGCCTATCGACATTGAGCGTGATGGCGATCCGGAGCCTTGCCGTACCTTCAGGAACGGTTGGCGGACGGATGGCGCGAATGTCGAAGCCTTCGCCCCGCATGCGCGCGGCAATCCGCACCGCTCGACCATTGTCCCCAATCAGCACCGGCAGGATCTGCGACCCGCTGCCCTCGACGCCGAGTTTGGTTGTCAGTTCAGCATTGGCGAAGGCCTTCAATTCGTCGAAGTCGGCGCGACGCTGCGGCTCATCCGTCAACATTCGCAGCGCTTCGCGCACGGCAGCGGCCATCAGCGGCGATGGCGCGGTCGAATAGATGAAGCCCCGCGCCCGGTTGACGAGATAGTCGCAGAGCACAGCACTTGCGCCGACCAGCGCGCCGGAAACGCCGAGAGCCTTGCCGCAAGTGTGCAGCACGATGACGTTTTCCCGGTTTTCGAGGCCTCCAGCAAAACCGCGCCCGCCGGGGCCAAAGACGCCGGTGGCATGTGCCTCGTCGATCACCAGAAAGCCGTCATGCCGTTCGGCAAGGACTGCCAGTTCAGCGAGCGGCGCGCGATCGCCGTCCATCGAATAGAGGCTTTCGACCGCAATCCACGGGTGACCGGTACCACCGTCGCGCCGCCAGCCGCTGATGGCTTGTTCGAAAGCCCCGACGTCGTTGTGCGCAACCGCCACGGCCTGCGCCCGGCTCGCCTGGATTCCCTCATGCGCGCTGGCATGAACCAAGGCATCGTGGACGATGAGATCGCCGCGCTGCGGCAGGGTCGCGAACAAGGCTGCGTTGGCGGCATAACCGCTGCCGAAATAAAGAGCCCTCTCGGCTCCGAAAAAGGCGGCAGCCTCTTCCTCCAGCGCCTCATGTTCCGGATGATTGCCGCGCAGCAGCCGCGAGCCGCTGGCACCGACGGGCACGCCGCGCTGAAGTGCTGTTGTGACTGCCGCCGCCAGCCGCGCGGAACCGGCAAATGCCAGATAATCGTTCGAGCTGAAATCGGCTCCGTCCTGCGCGATCAAGACCCGCCGCCGTCCCTTGCGGTCCAATCCCGCCAGCGTCGTTTCGTAGCGGAGGAGGCCCGCAGGCATCATTCAGGCAGCCCCATCGGCTTCAATCCGAGGCGGCGGAAGAGCGCAGCGTCCTGATCCTCGCCCGGGTTCTCGGCCGTCAGCAGAGTATCGCCGGCGAAGATCGAATTGGCGCCGGCGAAGAAACAGAGCGCCTGCATTTCGTCGCTCATCTGCGTGCGCCCGGCCGACAGACGCACATGCGAACGCGGCATCAGGATGCGGGCGAGCGCGATGGTCCGGACGAATTCGATCGGATCGACAGGCTCCGCATCGGCAAGTTTTGAGCCGGGGATCGGGATCAGCAGGTTGACCGGCACGCTTTCGGGCGGCTCCGGCAGATTGGCGAGCGTCACCAGCATGGAGATGCGATCGTCCGCCGTCTCGCCCATGCCGAGAATGCCGCCGGCGCAGACCTTCATGCCTGCTTCACGCACATTGAAGAGCGTTTCCAGCCGGTCGGCGAAACTGCGGGTGGTGATGATCTGGGGATAGAATTCCTCGGACGTATCGATGTTGTGGTTGTAGTAGTCTAGGCCGGCATCGGCCAATGCTTCCGCCTGCCCAGGCGACAACATGCCAAGCGTCATGCAGGTCTCCATACCGAGCGCCTTGACGCTGCCAACCATGGCGACCAGCGTTTCCATGTCGCGCTCCTTCGGGCTGCGCCAGGCGGCACCCATGCAATAGCGGGTGGCTCCCTCGGCCTTGGCCTTCTTCGCCTCGGCGACGACCTTTTCGACCGTCATCAGCCTCGAGGCCTTGAGGCCGGTCGGGGAATGCGCCGACTGGCTGCAATAACCGCAATCCTCGGCACAGCCGCCGGTCTTGATCGACAGCAGCCGGCTGATCTGCACCGCGTTGGGATCGAAATTCGCCCGGTGGACTGCTTGCGCCCGGAACAGCAGATCGTTGAACGAAGAATTATAGATAATTTTCGCGTCAGTTAGAGTCACATGCTCCATAGGGGCTGCATGATGCGCGTTAACGTGCTCTTCAGCGGTGATTTTGTCCAACATTTCCGACCTTTCCTCTCCTGCCACCGTTAACGGCAAAGGAAATATAGATAAGACATAATATTATCTATAATTTCTCATGACACATCACGACGCAACCGCCTTAACGTTGAGGCTTCGAAAACATTCAATCCTGGGATGAGTCGCATCACCATGGCACGACGCAGCTGTCGCAGATGCCAAGCGGACAAACGGTAAAAACAGAGGCCGAGCGCCGGATATCAGCCGACGATGGCGAAAGCGTCGCGCGTTGTGCCGGATGCATTGCGCACCGGCTTTTGCCCGATCCACTGGACGTGACGTTCCAGAACGGCGACAGCGTTCTCGACATTGCCCTGGCGCAAGAATGTCAGGATCGCGCGATGGTCGTGATCGGTGCGGACTTCCCATTCCGATCGCCAACTGGCGAACAGGAAACGGGCGCTGGCGGCGTGCAGGTCACCAATCGCGGCCAGCAGGCGCGGCATGCCGCAAGGCGTAACGATCAGGGTGTGGAAGCGCCGGTTAGCCTCTTCCCACGAGCGGACGTCGATTGAATTGTCGCCGGCAACGGTCGCCTCTTCGGCCAGATCAAGGATTGACGGCGTGAGATGTGGGGCTGCGTGGCGAAGCGCCAGGACTTCCAGCGCCGCGCGCATTTGCGCGACCTCACGAACCTCCTCCAGATTGAAGGAAGCCACCCGAACGCCCCGGCGGGGCTCGCTGACCGCAAGCCCCTGCGCTTCCAGCCGGCGGAAGGCTTCGCGCACAGGCACATGGCTCGTGCCGAATTCCTCCGCGATATGGTCCTGCCGAAGCTTCGTGCCCGGATCCAGTTGTCCGGTCACGATCCTGTCGGCAAGGATGCGGCTGATGCGGCTGGCAATCGTGTCTTCGCTCGTCGAGGTCATTTTTTATAGATAATTTGCCGCGGCGGCGCTGTCGAGACCGCGATTGTAATCGTTGGACATCTTTACAGCCTACAGGCCGGAAGCGGAGGCGGGCAGGATGCGTCGCGCTGAACGGCTCTTGACGCTCCGTCCAAAACTGTGCCTAACTTGGCGCATTCACCAGGGGGGTCCCGACAAGGGGCTGAGATTCTGCTGGGGTGAAAAGCGGCCATGCCGCCTTCATTCAGCGCAGTGACCCGTTGAACCTGATCCAGTTCATACTGGCGTAGGGACGGTGCAAGCGCTGTAGCGACTCGAATTCCGCACGTGGATTCGCGTCAGCGTCTTTTCATCATTCCGGCTCTGATGACTGGGTCTCCAACCTTTGGAGCCTCAACCATGAATATTGCCGCAAAGAATCTTACCCCGACTGTCACGACGGGACCGCTTCCCGCTTCCCGCAAGGTCCATATCCCGGGCGACCTGCACCCGGCCATCCGCGTGCCGATGCGCGAAATCTCGCTTCATCCGACATCAGGCGAACCGCCCGTTGCCGTCTACGATCCCTCGGGTCCCTACACCGATCCGGCCCATACCGTTTCGATCGACGCCGGCCTGCCCCGCCCCCGCCAGGAGTGGGTGACCGAGCGCCGCGATGTTGAGGCCTATGACGGCCGGCATGTCAAACCGGAAGACAACGGCTTTGCCACCGGCGAACGGCTGACGCCGGAATTTCCCATCCGCAACCGGCCGCTAAAGGCCAAAGATGGCAAAGCCGTCACCCAGCTTGCCTATGCCCGCGCCGGCATCATAACGCCGGAAATGGAATATATCGCCATCCGCGAAAACCTCGGCCGCAAGGCCCCGAAGGGCGCGTTGGTCCGCGACGGCGAAAGCTTCGGCGCCAGCATTCCGGATTACGTCACGCCGGAATTCGTCCGCCAGGAAATCGCACGCGGACGGGCGGTCATCCCGGCCAATATCAACCACCCGGAATCCGAGCCGATGATCATCGGCCGGAACTTCCTGGTGAAGATCAACGCCAATATCGGCAATTCCGCCGTCACCTCCTCGATGGCCGAGGAAGTGGAAAAAATGGTCTGGGCGACCCGCTGGGGCGCCGACACCGTCATGGACCTGTCGACCGGCCGCAACATCCACAACATCCGCGAATGGATCATCCGCAATTCGCCGGTGCCGATCGGCACCGTGCCGCTCTATCAGGCGCTGGAGAAGGTCAACGGCATTGCCGAAGATCTGACCTGGGAGGTCTACCGCGACACGCTGATCGAGCAGGCCGAGCAGGGGGTCGACTATTTCACTATCCATGCGGGCGTCCGGCTCTCCTACATTCCGCTGACCGTCAACCGTGTCACCGGCATCGTCTCGCGCGGCGGCTCGATCATGGCCAAGTGGTGTCTGCATCACCACAAGGAGAGCTTTCTCTACGAGCATTTCGACGAAATCTGCGACATTGCCCGCGCCTATGACGTCACCTTCTCGCTCGGCGACGGCCTGCGTCCCGGCTCGATCGCCGATGCCAACGACGCCGCGCAATTCGCCGAACTCGAAACGCTCGGCGAACTGACGCAGATCGCCTGGGCGAAGGATTGCCAGGTGATGATCGAAGGCCCCGGCCATGTGCCGATGCACAAGATCAAGGAGAATATGGACAAGCAGCTGGAAGTCTGTGGCGAGGCGCCTTTCTACACGCTCGGGCCGCTGACCACCGATATCGCCCCCGGCTACGACCACATCACGTCCGGCATCGGCGCTGCGATGATCGGTTGGTTCGGCACGGCGATGCTCTGCTACGTCACGCCGAAGGAGCATCTGGGTCTGCCTGATCGCAACGACGTCAAGGTCGGCGTCATCACCTACAAGATCGCCGCCCATGCCGCCGATCTTGCCAAGGGCCATCCGGCCGCGCAGCTGCGCGACGACGCTCTATCGCGCGCCCGCTTCGAATTCCGCTGGGAAGACCAGTTCAACCTGTCGCTCGATCCGGAAACGGCACGCTCCTTCCACGACGAAACCTTGCCGAAGGATGCGCACAAGGTGGCGCATTTCTGCTCGATGTGCGGACCGAAATTCTGCTCGATGAAGATCTCGCACGACATCCGGGCCGAAGCCCAGAAGGAAGGGCTTGAGGCGATGGCCGCGAAATTCCAGGCGGGCGGCGATCTCTATATGCCACTCCCCAAAGACGAGTCCGTTCCGCCCGCGGGAGAGTGACCATGCGCGTCCTGATCAGGGGGGCCGGCGTTGCCGGCCTCACACTTGCCCATGAGCTGGCGACGAAGGGCGTCGCGGTCGAATTGGCCGAAACGTCGTCGCGGCCCGGCGGTGGAGCGTCGTGGTTTGCCGGCGGCATGCTGGCGCCCTGGTGCGAGCGCGAAAGTGCTCCTGAAACGGTCCTCACGCTCGGGCGCGTTGCAGCCGGTTGGTGGGACGCCGCCCTGCCCGGCCATGTCATCCGCCAGGGCACATTGGTGGTGGCACCGCCGCGCGATACGGCCGAACTGACCCGCTTCGCGGGCCGAACCTCCGGCTTCGACTGGCTGGATGCGGATGAGATCGAAGCCCTGGAGCCGGACCTTGCCGGTCGTTTTCGCAGGGCGCTGTTCTTCCGTGGCGAAGCGCATCTCGATCCGAGGCGCGCGATAACGGCATTGTACAACAAGCTGGCGTCGATGGGCATGCGGTTCCATTTCAACGCCGCCATGGACTTTCCAGATGCCGGGTTCGACCGTGTCGTCGATTGCACCGGCGCAAGCGCTATCGGCCAAGCGGACGATCTGCGCGGCGTGCGCGGCGAAATGCTGATGCTGGAAACATCGGAGGTGACGCTGTCACGCCCGGTCCGGCTGCTGCATCCGCGCATTCCGCTCTATATCGTGCCGCGCGGCGATGGCCGCTTGATGGTCGGCGCGACGATGATTGAGAGCAACGATCCCGGCTCGATCAGTGCCCGGTCGCTGATGGAGCTTCTGAACGCCGCCTATGCACTACACCCGGCGTTCGGTGAGGCCCGGGTGATCGAAACCGGCGCGGGTGTTCGCCCCGCCTACCCCGACAATCTGCCGCGTTTCACGGTCGATGGTGAAACCATCCGCGTCAACGGCCTCTACCGCCACGGATTCCTGCTTGCGCCATCCGTCGCCGGGGACGTTGCAGCACACATCATCACCCTTTCGAAAACGAAACGCGCGCCGTCTATCAGTCCGTTCAAACCGGCACTCTCGGCCGAACGCAAAACCGCCACTCACCTGAAGATCGGAGCAAGCCGATGAAACTGACGATCAACGGCGAAGACCATCAGACCGACATATCGATCCTTTCGGAGCTGCTGACCGCGCTGGAATACGAAGGCGACTGGCTGGCGACGGCCGTCAACGGCGAACTGGTGCACCGGGATGATCGCGAGGTCTTTGCGCTGAACGACCGAGACCGCATCGAGATCCTTTCGCCGATGCAAGGAGGCTGATCATGCTCGAACTCTATGGAACGTCCGTTGCCTCCCGTCTTCTGCTGGGAACGGCGCGCTATCCCTCTCCTGCCATTCTTGCAGATGCGGTGCGCGCATCGAAGACGGAGATCGTCACCGTGTCGCTGCGCCGGGAGACAGCCGGCAGCCGCACCGGCGGCGCTTTTTTCGAACTGATCCGCACCCTCGGTGTCAGGGTCCTGCCCAACACTGCCGGCTGCCACACCGCCTCCGAAGCAGTATTGACGGCAAAGATGGCACGCGATGTCTTTGCCACGGATTGGATCAAGCTTGAGGTGATCGGCAATCATGACACATTGCAGCCGGATGTGTTCGGGCTGGTCGAGGCGGCACGCATCCTGAGCAATGAGGGCTTCAAGGTCTTCCCCTACACCACCGACGATCTTGTGGTGGCGGAGCGACTTCTGGAGGCGGGCTGCGAAGTGCTAATGCCCTGGTGCGCGCCGATCGGCTCGGCCATGGGGCCGGTCAATCTGCCGGCATTGCGCAGCATGCGCGCCAATTTTCCAGACGTCCCGCTGATCGTCGATGCCGGCATCGGCCGGCCCTCTCATGCTGCGACCGTCATGGAGCTCGGCTTCGACGCCGTGCTGCTGAACACCGCCGTCGCCGGGGCCGCCGATCCGGCGGCGATGGCCGCTGCCTTTACCGGTGCAATCGAGGCGGGCCGCACCGCCTTTCACGCGGGCATGCTGGAGCCGCGCGACATGGCTGTTCCCTCGACGCCGGTCATCGGCAAGGCGGTGTTTTCATGACGCTCGATCCCTTCTACATGATCGTCGATAGCGCAGAGTGGATAGAGCGCCTCGTCCCGCTCGGCGTGAAGCTGGTGCAGCTGCGCATGAAGGATTGCGACGCGATGCAGTTGCGTCGCGAAATCCGCCACGCGAAAGCGATCTGCGCGGAACATGGCTGCCAGCTGATCATCAACGACTACTGGCAACTGGCCATCGAGGAGGAATGCGATTTCGTCCATCTCGGCCAGGAAGACCTGGCCGAGGCCGACATCGCCGTCATCCGCGCCGCAGGCCTCAAGCTCGGGCTCTCGACGCATGACGGGGCGGAACTGGAGACAGCGCTTGCCGCCGCGCCAGACTATGTGGCGCTCGGACCGGTCTGGCCGACGATCCTCAAAAAGATGAAGTGGGAACCGCAGGGGCTGGACAGGCTGCGGGACTGGAAAACGCGCATAGGCCCCCTGCCGCTCGTGGCGATCGGCGGGCTCAATGCCGACCGTATCGACAGCGTTTTTGCCCACGGCGCCGACTGCGCGGCCGTCGTTACCGATATTACCCTCAATGCCGATCCAGAGGCGCGAACACTGGAATGGATCGTGCGGACGGCACGGTTCCGGTGATGCGGCACACACCGCATGTGCTCGTCGTGGCGGGGTCCGATTCCTCGGGCGGCGCCGGGATCGTTCGCGATATCGAGACGCTTGCCGCATTCGGCGTGAAGGCCTCGGTCGCGATCACTGCCGTCACCGTCCAGACCCATCACGCCGTCCAGCATGTCGATGCCATTCCGCCGGAGCGGGTCGCGCAACAAATGCGCGCGGCGCTGGCGGCCAATCCCGTCGCCGCGATCAAGATCGGCATGCTGGCGACATCGGCGACGATCGCGGCTGTCACGGACGTGCTTGCGGACTATCGTGAAATCCCGGTTGTGCTTGATCCCGTTCTGGTTTCCACGTCTGGCAGCAGGCTGCTGACGCCGGACGCGATGGCTGCATTGGGCGATCTGTTTGCCTCCTGCACGCTCATCACGCCGAATCTACCGGAACTTTTACGCCTGGCGGCGGTTGAAACGACTGGAGCATCAGAAAATGCCGTCGATCACGCCCGGCGCCTGATTGCGGCAGGTGCGCAGGGCGTGCTGATCAAGGGCGGCCACGGCGATGGGACGGAATCCGCCGATATCCTCGTCCGGGCCGGTCATGCCATTCAAGCCTTCACCGCGCCTCGGCTTGTCGCCTCGATGCGCGGCACAGGCTGCATGCTCGCAAGCGCGATCGCCGCGCATCTGGCGTTTGGCGATGATCTTGCGATTGCGATTTCCGAGGCCAAGGCCTTCGTCCATGGCAAGCTCAGTGCGATATGAATCGCGGAATACCCGGCAATCCATTGGCGACGATTGCCGGAAACAGATTGGATGAACGGCTTCGCACCATCCTCCGTTGATATTCTTCGATAGGGGGAGCGCCTCGGACGCGCTATATTTTGGAGGTGAAGACCGTGTTGGAGAGATTCGCGCCGATGCCGCATGACATGAATGGTAAGAGTAACCAACGTGTAGAAACCGACGACGAGCAGCCTTTCTTCGATCAGCTCCGCATGATGCAGCGGGCTTTTGTCGCCTCGCCTGTCCGCAAGACCATCATATGGCTCGCAATCGGGATCGTCATCGTCATACTGGCAACCGCGGTCGGGCAGATCATGCTGAACCGATGGTACAAACCCTTCTACGATACCCTCGAGCGGCGCGATCTCTCCGCCTTTCTGATGCAGTTCATCACCTTTGGCCAGATTGCCGGCACGCTGTTGATCCTCAATGTGCTGCAAACCTGGCTCAACCAGTGGATCCGGATCAAGCTCAGAGAAGGCCTGACGCTCGATCTGATCGGCGAATGGATGAAGCCGGCGCGAGCCTTTCGCCTTGCCAATGCCGGCGCGATCGGCATCAATCCCGATCAGCGCGTGCATGAGGACGCCCGTCATCTTGCTGACCTGACGGCCGGCCTCACTATCGGCCTGTTCCAGTCGGGCATTCTGCTTGCCAGCTTTGTCGGTGTCCTGTGGTCGCTTTCGTCCGGCTTCATCTTTCATGTCGGCGGCTATGATCTCAACATTCCCGGATACATGGTCTGGGCAGCCTTCCTTTACGCCGGGACGGCTGCGGCCGTGAGCTGGTTCGTCGGACGCCCCCTCGTCAAGATCAATGGCGACCACTATGCGCGGGAGGCCGCTCTGCGCTTCTCGCTGATGCGGGTCAATGAGCATATAGAGGCGGTTTCGCTGTCCTCCGGCGAAGGCAATGAAAAGCGCCGTCTCCAGCGCGATCTCGCCTCGGTTCTGGAAATCAGCAACAAGCTGATGATGGCCCTGACACGGCTGACATGGGTCACATCAGGCTATGGCTGGCTCACGGTCGTAGCTCCCATCGTCATCGCGGCCCCGGTCTATTTCAATGGCGATCTCAGTTTTGGCGGCCTGATGATGGCGGTCGGCGCGTTCAACCAGGTGAATACGTCGTTGCGCTGGTTCGTCGACAATATCGACAGCATCGCCGACTGGCGCGCGACACTGCTTCGCGTCGCCGCCTTCCGGTCTGCGATCCTGATGACCGACGAACGGCACGAAAACGACAAGCGCATCGAATTTGCCCAGGCTGACGGCGACCGCCTGACTATCGACCGCCTGGAAATTGCCCTGCCGTCCGGCTGCATCAAGCTTGCCGATCAGCATGTCGAAATCCGGCCCGGCGACCGCGTTCTGGTGACCAGTGACTCGGATGTGGAAAAGGCGCCATTTTTCCGGTCTCTGGCCGGCCTTTGGCCCTGGGGACACGGGCGCATTGCCCTACCCGACGGTGACGACATCGCCTTTGTGCCGCGAACGCCCTATTTTCCGCCGGGAACACTGGAGGAAGTCCTCAGCTATCCGGAAAATCCAGGCAAATTCAAAAAATCAGACATGGTCTCGGTGTTGTCCATGGTCGGCCTGAGCAAGCTGCAAAACAGCTTGGATCAGGACATGCGGACAAGGCTGAAACTCAATGAAGTCGAAATCCGGCTTCTGGCCATTGCGCGGCTGGGACTGCACAAACCAAGCTGGATCATCATTGACGAGGCACTCGACACCCTGGACCGCGATGCCTACCAGCAAGTCCTCACCTTTTTGGAGCAGGAGTTGGGCAGTGCGGCTGTCGTGAATATCGGCAGGGTGGCATCCGGCAACCGCTTCTTTACACGCGTGTTGCAGCTCCAGACCAGCCCGGCCGGCAAGGCCATCCGCTTGCTCAGACCCAAAAGCCTTCGCGCGGACAATCCCGAACTGGCGGATTAGGCGGACGCGACGTGTTTACGGGGTCGGCTTTTGACCTTTCCCCCTCCGAAAAACGGAGGGGGAAAGGTGGAACAATTTAGTTGACGGCTGTGAGCGTCACCGATGTGCCGCCTGCCGCAAGGTTCAGGCCGAGCTGGCCCGTCACGCTGATCGTCTGGAGGTGGATGGAGCCGGAGGTGCCGCCCACGAGAACGTTTGCACCGACACCCGCACCGACCGTGGCTTCAACACTTGCGCCCTGATAGAGACCGCTGAGCGAACCCTGATGGTAACCCGCCGTCGGCGCCAGAACCGCCCAGACGAGCTTGCTGCGCGTCGTGAAGCCGAGGTCAACGCCCATCTTCCTGACTGCGCCGGTATAGTGGTCCGTGCGTTCCTTGCCCACCGAAGAGTGGAAGGTGCAATCTATTTCCTTGGCCGAGCCCAGAACGTAACCGGCGCCACCGCCAACCTCGCATTCGAGGTAGCCGATCTTCACGCCGCCGCGTACGTCGCTCTCCTCATAGCTGGGAGCAGGCGCATTGTTGGTCAAATCGGCTGCGCGTGCGGCCGCAGAGCCCACGAGAACCAGCGACGCAGTGGTAAGCGCCATCGCAAGAGTCTTTTTCATCATTTTTTCCTTCTCAAACCGTGACCGGCGCAATGGCACCCGATCATCCAGTCGGTAATTTATGCAACTGACAGTGCACAATTCACCTTTCATTAGGACATTTCGAAGGCAGCCGGCCACCGCCTGCGCCGGTCCACAACACATATACCGGGCGATGGCTCCGACCCCTTAGAATCCCAAGGATTGCTGTGCCGGTTCCGGAGGCCCGACACGGACGCCTTCCAGTTCGAGCATGCGCGCCTTGGCAGTCGAGCCACCCGGCGCCGAAAAGCCGCCGATCTTGCCGCCCGCCGCAAGCACGCGGTGGCAGGGTATGATCAGCGCCACCGGGTTCTTCGCCATGGCCTGGCCAACGTCGCGCGCTGCCTCCGGCCCACCTCCGAGTTCCTTTGCCAGGGCGCCATAGGTGGTCGTATGGCCCCAGGCAATCCGCCGCGCGGCACTGTAGATCTGCTCGAAAAACGGATCCTGCCCATCGAGATCCAGTGTGAACCCGGAAAAATCCGTCTCTTCGCCATCGAAATAGCGCTTTACCGCGGCGACCGCTTCAGCCAGTTCCGGCGTGGGCGTTCCAGCCTCGGCACCCGGCAGCCGGCGCAGCAGAAGCCGCTCGGTCGCTTCAGCGCTTTTTGTCGGCAACTGGAAACGCGTGATGCCGACGTCGTTCCAGGCAATCCCGCAGAAACCGCCGGCGGTTTCGAAGATGAGATATTGGTGCACTGTCCGACCCATGACACGGCCTCCGTTTTTCCATTCACCATGAAAATCGTACGGTCGGACCGCGAATTCAACCCGTTTCTTGCGTCAGGTTTCGCAAGGCACGGTCAAACCGACCTTCACCCGGTCCATGGCGACGAAGGTGCGGAACTTCTTGACGTTGTTGTTTCCGAAAAAGAGCCGACGTGCCAGCGCCTCGTAGTCCGTCATCGTGGGGACGACGATCACCAGAATGAAATCGGCCTCTCCCGTCACATAGTAGCATTGCTGGACTTCCGGAGCCGCCGAGAATTCCGTCTTGGCCAGGTCGATCAGTTCCGTGGTCTCGCTGATCACCTCGACCTCGACGAAAATGGTGATCGGCTGCCCGACCTTGGCCGGATTGACGACCGCGACATTGGCCTCGATCACCCCGGTCTCTTCCAATCGCTTGATTCTGCGCTGCACGGCGGGGGCCGAAAGATTGACAGCCTCGCCAATGGTCCGTTGCGGGGTCGTGTTGTCCTTTTGCAGAATGTTCAGAATAGCAAGGTCGAAGGCATCAAGTGCCGCAGTGGACGAAACTTTGGGCATGGCTCTCACGAAACAAACTTGCATTATCGGTCGGCTAATTCAGCGCATTTTTCGCGAGACATGCAATATATATTCGGCGATCTCAACAACGAGGACGCCCGATGTTTCTTCTCAACACCCATCCCGACCACAATGCACCGCTGGAACCGGTGGACGCAGAAACTCTCGGCATGGCTGCCGCTGAAGAGGTGGAGCGGTTTCTCGCCCATCGCGACAATCATGTCGAGACACCGCTCCGCTCCCTTCCTGCCATGGCCGGCGAGATTGGCATCGGCGCGCTCCACGTCAAGGACGAGGGATACCGGCTCGGCCTCGGCAGTTTCAAGTCACTGGGCGGCTCCTATGCCGTCATCCGCCTGGTGCTGGAGGAGGCCGGCCGGCAGTTGGGACGCAACATCGACATTGCCGAACTGAATGCGCCGAAGGTGAAAGCCGTCGCCGCGGGGATGACGATGGCCTGCGCGACCGACGGCAATCACGGCCGCTCCGTGGCGCAAGGCGCAGAGCTGGTCGGCGCCAAGGCCGCGATCTTCGTGCACGCCGGCGTCAGCGACAAGCGCGTCGCCGCAATCGCCCGCTTTGGCGCGCAGATGATCCGCGTCGCGGGTACCTATGACGACTCGGTCGGGAAGCCGCACGTGTGGCCACCGAAAAGGGCTGGACGATCGTCTCCGACACGTCATGGCCGGGCTATGAGCGCATTCCCGGGCTGGTGATGCAAGGGTATACGGCCATGGTGCGGGAGTTCCTGCGACAGGTGCCGGAACCGCCGACACATGTTTTCGTGCAGGCGGGCGTCGGCGGTATTGCGGCGGCTGTTGCGGGGTATCTGTCGAGCGCGCTCGGAGAAAAACGACCAGTTTTCGTCGTCGTCGATCCGGCCCGCGCTGCCTGTATCATCGAGACCGCCCGCGCCGGACATCCGGTAAAGATCGCGCATGGCGAACCGACCGTCATGGCGATGCTCGAATGCTACGAACCGTCGCTCGTTGCCTGGCGCATCCTGTCGCGCGTTGCCGACGCCTTCATGACTGTCGATGACGAGGACACCGTTACCATCATGAACCGCCTGGCAAGGCCTTCCGGCCGCGACCCGGCAATCGTCGCAGGCGAGAGCGGCGGCGCGGGACTGGCGGGCCTGATCCGGGCAGTGGCCGATCCGGAAATCCAGACCGCCCTTGGGCTCGACGCCACCTCGCGCGTTCTGGTCATCAACACCGAGGGCGCGACAGACCCGAAGCGCTATACCGAACTCGTCGGCATTGCGCCTGAAGACATCGGTGCCACAATCACGAAATGAGGGGGAAGAAGCATGGTGGACTTGTGCTCACTTGAAGAAGACATGACCGGTTGGCGGCACGACCTGCATGCCCATCCGGAATTCGGTTTCGAGGAAAAACGAACGTCGTCCTTCGTCGCCGCCAAACTTGGGGAGTTCGGTTTTTGACGATGTTGCCGAAGGTATCGGTGGCACAGGGGTTGTCGGCACTCTGAAGCGCGGCAGCGGCAATCGCTCGATCGCGCTTCGGGCCGGCATGGACGCCGCTGCACAATCCGAACTACGACTTCAACGATGCCGGCCTGCTCTTCGGTGCGCGTTTTCATGCCGCCATCGTGCGGCAACGGCTGCCTTTGGCTTGAAGGGAAGCATTCGAAACAGAGGTTACGACAAAGGCGGGTGACGTTCCCTGCCCGTGCCTTGATCCGGCGACGGAGCAGCGTTGCCGGCAGAGGTTTCGAAATCGAAAATCTTTTGCGTGACCAGGGCTGCCGCTCCCCTCGCCCAGGAATTGTCTTCCCAGTCCGGCAGCACCGGCGGCGGTGCGCGGAACGTGTTTTTCTCCAGCGCCGTGCGCAGGGGAGCGAACAATGCATCGCCGAAGGACACCGCCTCGCCGCCGACGACGATGACTTCCGGGTCGGTGATGTTGACGAGATTGGCAAGATGACGGCCGATGCCGTTTCCTGCCTCTTCCAGGACAGCAATCGCCTGTGGCTCACCAGTCTTCAGGGCAGCCAGAAGCTCGGGCCTTCCCGCCCCATTATACCGCCCCGTAGCGTTGC
>Ga0307515_10011734_pt1 | contig 16581 bp, 3 predicted proteins | sample 17_EM_MG_FD_194513 | JGI IMG/M metagenome (GOLD analysis project Ga0307515, IMG submission 194513) | Populus trichocarpa ectomycorrhiza microbial communities from riparian zone in the Pacific Northwest, United States - 17_EM | ecosystem: Host-associated > Plants > Roots > Unclassified | place... | reverse complement strand
CCCCCAGAAAAAGAAAATATTAGAATCAGCTGAGTGTGCGTTTCTTTGATTGCGTTCACGAGCAGCGATTTCATCCGATCCGGTTATATATATTTTTAATTTACTTATTAAAATCGAATTGCGTTCACTAGCAGAGATTTCATCGGATCGATTATTTTTTTTTTAATTTAATTATTAAAATAGAATTTCTGTCTCTGAATATTAATTACAATGAAATAAATGAAAAAACCCATAAATTTTAAAAAACAAAAACATGATAGAAAAGGAAGCACCTGGCAGAAATCTGAAGCCTTATTGGCGGCGGCGGTTTCCTAGAGGCGGAGGAGGGAAGGAGGGAGGGAGGGAAGGCCGGGAGAGGTGAGGAATGCTGGACTAAAGTGAAGTAGATGACTTTATTCTTTTCCAGTAGATGACTTTATTCTTTTCCAGATTCCTATTTCTTTTTTCTTTTTTCTTTTTTTTTTTGTTTTCTACAATAAAAACAAGTTGTGATATATTTGTTGCACATGGCAAGTTATAAAATGTTTGATATACACTTTGGACATGATAAGGATTGATCTTTGTCTTGTCCAAAGTTTTCCCCGGATAAAAAATTTGTACAAAAATTATTATACGAAAAACTTGAAATATTGAAAAATTCATTGTATAAGTAATCATTAAAAATAAACTTGAAATATTCTTTTTTAATTAGAATGTTTTAAGGTGATTATTATTATTATTATTATTATTATTATTATTATTATTATTATAGCAAAATGAATTATTTACCTAGAATATCGAAAAACTTGTAAGTTATTAAATATCATAAAACTAGATGAAATATCAAAAAACTTCAATTCAGTCTAATTACACATTGTTTAGTATTTATATTATCATGTACAATCCATTGTACTTAACACATTTTTAGTTTTAATTGAACTATAAACTCATTCAATGCTATTTTTATTGTTAAAAAATATCATGAACATAGAATTTCAAAAAAAAAAACAAATTCGATTGGAAAAATGTTATATCCAAATAAAAGAAACGTGGAAATATATTTGTATATTATAAATTAATGGAAATATCAAAATATTGTTAATGTCAAAATGTTGCATGGCACCAGGATCACATGTCATCTTCTTCCTTTTCTTCTCGCAATTGTGTTTCCATTTATTTAAAATAAATGACAAGAGAAAGGCTTGAACATGAAGTTTCTATATGTTATCAACCAGATGGTATTTCGTTTCTGTTATGGACAAAATAAGACGAAAACTATGAATACAAATGAAAGAAGGCAAAAACAAAGATGAAAACAAATTGTGTATGGTAGTAACTGTATTTATATATTATTTGATAATGATAAATAAAAAAAATTATTTTACCTTTAATATGTATTATTGTTAAACTTATATATTTATACAAATAATTAAATTTTGTTTTTACTTTAGATTATATTAAATGTTGAAATTCATAATATTATAATAACCTTAGTTATAAAATATAGACTACGCTAGTGGATCAACTCGGGACCTACTCGTCTCTGGGCCTAGATCAATCCAAGTTTAAGAAAAGATAGGTGAAGGATTGACCCAATAAAAAACTTGAGTTGATTCAGGATAAAACACAGGTCGACTCGGGATAAAAACAAGGGTCAAAACCTGCTATTTTTTTTTATAAAAAAAAACAACTTGGTCAAAACAAAGTTGTGTTGATTCTCTTTTTTAAAAAAATTGGGTCAACCCGGGTTGACCCTCGCAATCCATGGCCTAGGCTTTCCCCCGGGTTGACTTTTGAGTCGGGTTTTAAAATTATGATAATAATCATTTTTATCCATACATTAACCCTCTTAACCCATGACATGAGCTTACCCCAGGTCGACCCTTAAGTTAGGTTTTAAAACTATGGTAATAATCACTTTTATCCTTATATTGACCCGATTCAGCCAGAGTTGACCCTCCTGATCTATGACTTGGGCATTACCCTGAGTTAACCTCCAAGTTAAGTTTTAAAATTATAATAATAACCACTTTTATTATTTTATTAACCCAAGTCAATGGTCAACCCAAAACCTTCGAGTTGGATTTTACAATTATGATAATAATTATTTTTATTCTTACATTAACTTAGATCAACAAGGATCACATATCTTACTCCAAGCCAACCCCCAAGTTGGGTTTTAAGACTACAATAATAAACTTTTTTTATTCTCGCATGTCTTAATTGGATAATTTTGAAATTGAAAGTTTTTTACAATGATATTTTACAAATAAAAAATAATACTTATTGCTTATGAAGATATATCTTATTTATACCTTCTATTTTGGAAGTACATAAATTCACTCTAAAATTGTCCTATGAATAAATTATTTTTATATCTCTATCTTTTCAACCAAACACAATTTTATCTTTATTGTCTTCATCCCTTTTATATATCCTGAGACAATAACTCAATGATACCCTCGAGTTTAATCATGATATAAATGCGAACATCTTAACATTATAAAATCAAATGAGTAAATAAGAAGACATAGAAGGGAAGTTCATAGTAATTTTATGAAATCATAGTTATTATATCTAGCTTAAAGCTTCATTCAGCTAAAATCCTAGATTAGCAGGTTTTGGTTGGTTGGTAATTTTTTTAAGCCAATAAAAAACACCAAGATTCAAATATTACTCTATGAATTTTTTTTCTCTCAGATTCTACATTTGGATCAAGTGCCTCTACAAATAGGTGAGACATCACTGAGAAGAAATCGAGGATGAAATAAAGCCAAGTTTGTCCTTGACAGTTATAGATCTTTTAGGTAGTGTTTGGTCATTGTCCTAAAAGGATGGAGACAATAGAGGCATAAATATGTTTGGTTAAAGAGATAAATATAAAGACAAACATAAAATAAATTTGTCTCTGGAATAATTTTAGAGTGAATTTTTATACTTTTAAAACATGAGGTATAAAAGGGACATGTCTCTAAAGATAATATTTTTTATTTTTTATTCCTAAAATATCCTTATAAAAAACACTCAATTCCAAATTGTCCAACTAAGACATATAAAGGTAAAAATGATTGTTGTCATAACTTTAAAACTCAACTTGAGAGTCGATCCAGGACAAGTCTCGGGTCACTGGTCAAGGCCCGAGTCATTAGTTGAGGTCTGGGGCACTGGTCGAATTGACATATGTCAGTATAAGAATAAAAATAGTTATTATCATATTTTAAAACTCAATTTAGAGGTCGACTTGGGCAATTCTTAGGTCACGAGTGACGTTGATCATTAACTTAGGTCAATGTACTGATAAAAATGATTATTATCATAGTTTTAAAACTAGAATCGAGGATCGACTTAAGACAAGGCTCGAGTCACGTGTTAGATGGGTCAACCCAGACTGACCCAGATCAATATAAAATAAAAATGGTTATTATCATAGTTTTAAAACTTGATTTGATGATCAACTTAGAGCAAGGCTAGAGTCACAAATCAAGAGGGTCGACCCAGATTAATGTATGGATAAAAATTATTATTATCATAATTTTAAAACCCGACTCGGGAGTCAACAGGGCAAAACTTAGGTCATGGGTTATGTTGGTTAACACATGTTGACCCGAGTTAACGTATTGATAAAAATGGTTATTATCATCGTTTTAAAACTCAACTTGGAAGTTGACCCAAGAAAAGGTTCAAGTCATGGATTGGGAAGGTCAACCTGATAAACCCGATTTTTTTTTTCAAAATAAATAGTCAAAGAAACCTTATATATTTTGATGAATTTTCTTTTTCAAAAAAGTTAATGGGCTTTTGACCCATGTTTTATCTTGGGTTGACTCATGTTTTTTACCGGGTTAGGTCAAGTCAATTATTTTTTCTGAAACTCGAACCAATCTAGATCTCAGGTCAACTTGCCAAGTCAGTCCTGATTTTATAACTAAGATTATTAAAATTTTATTAATTTCAACCCTCAATATAAACTAAAAGTAAAAAAATAAACTAATTATTTTTAAAAATATATAAGTTTGACAACAATACATATTAAATGTAAAATATTTTTTTATATTTTATTCTTTCTTGTCTACCATAATTAAACAGTATACAAAAATAGTCACTTTGTCTTATACATCACTACTGAACACAATTTTATCTCCATCTTGTTTTATGTTTTGTCCCCTCTATCTTTGTCTCTATTGTCCTGGACAGTAACCAAAACACTACTTTAAAAATATACAAGTTTGTATGCTAGTGCTACATTGTGGAGATCAAAAAACTTTAAACGCAAAACAAAATATCAAAGTCTAAGGAAATTCCTTGGCATTGTTATTAAATCTGAAAATACAGTTTTTTTGAATTGTTCTCTATCAAGATAATTTTTTTTATTAACATATTTCTTATTTATCTTAGTGAATGCAAGTTTTTTTTTTTAACTAGAAACATTGTTTCTGTTAAAAGAATATTCTATAATTGTCACAACAAATTAAAAAAATATATCAAAATAGTATGTTTATATTTTTATGTGTGATTGATAGTTAAAAAATCATAAATATGATAAAAGCATGTTCAAAATATATTTAAAAATTCTAAGAATAAAAATGTGATTTGAATTGAACTTTCATGAAAAAAAAAATTATGTCACATATATAATAATTGAAAATAATTTTTAAAATTCAAATAAAAATTTATAAAGCAAGGCTCACTTTATATTTTTTATTAAGCCTTTTTTTTAAAAAAGAAAAACATAGACAGCATATTTTTTTTATTGCCTCTTCAATCTCTCGAACTCACAACACCTAGGTTTACATAGGTATGTCAACTAATTGAGCTACGACATAAAGTTGTTATCATGTGAATTAAACAAGTACATTAACCTTCTTCATTGCTAATATGAACAATATAAAAAAAACACCCTAGTTCTTTTAGAAAAGTAGTAAAATTATGTTACCTTTTTATCATCAAACCAATGATGTAGTAACTTTCCATCATTGTCGATCCATATCTAAAATACTAGTTTAATACAATTTTAAGTAGACATAAGCACTTGATATGAAAAAAGTTTTTTTTTTAAAGAAAATTTACCAACATCACTAAAAAAATCGAGAGGGAATAACCCCCAACAGTAAAATATTTGATAGGGAATCACCTTTTTGCACCATTTATATAAATAGTACAAGCAGGTGACTCATTTCTATATTTTTTAAAATTTTATTCTTTAATAATTGATTAATTTTGAATTGACCTTTATAATTTATTTAATTTTTATAAGGTTATCTTAGTTTCAAACAAACATTCTGGTATTTGGTTAGTGCTTGATTTTGTAAGTGTCTATTTTTATTATAATATAATTAAATAAAAATAGTTTTTTTTTAAAGAGTTATTAAACCTAGTAGAGTTTATGACCCGAGTCACAGGTTTGACAAGTTAAGTCACAAAGCCTTGATTGATCTAATATGTTGTTGTCTTAATATAAAAAAAAATTATCATCTTGATTTTTTAAAATCCAAACTGTGATTTTACCGATAATCCGTATAGCCTTTAGACCCGTCAAGATGACTATTTCATGTTGAGGAAACTCCTACATGGTTTAATTTGAAACTCAAGTTAGGAAAATAATTAGATTAGGAGGTTTCACAATTGACTTATTGGGCCTAATTAAAAAAACAATGCCAAAGAGCTCTAATGCGATCTAAGAATAGGTTGAACAAGAAAATTAAGATTCTAGCATAATTATGCATGTTGTTTTGTTTTACACTGTCAAGCATAACTCTCAACCCGACCGTTGGATAGAGCTAAAATTTTACTAGAAATGTCAAGGCATATTGTTCTATATTGGGTTAACAAGTCAGCATATGCAATATGAATTTTATTATTTGTTGCCTTTTAACTTGTGAACTTTCTATTTGAAAAAAAATCCTTGCAGCCTCGATATTTTTTGCCTCAATATTTTTTACATTAAATGTTTTTTTGATCTGACCCTCAGCATAACATAACCTAATAAACCAGTTCACCTTATAATTCGAGTAATTGAATTGATACAATTAATTAAGAGTTACCATTATTTCTCTAACTTCTATTTATTGTTTAAAAACAATTACTTGGGTAGGTAATGATTAATTAAGAGTGATCAATATATGTTAACATTGGTTGGTTAAAAACTGTTCATAGGATCATGTTGTGCAGAATTCTACAAGTGTATGTTGTAATGAGCTCAACGCATTTTCTTGTTCAACATCTAAATTAGAGCCTTGTTGTACCAATTCTATAGGTGGTGGGAACACCAGACTCGTATCACAGACTATATATATATATATATACTAGTTGGATTGCTTGCGCGCTGTTTCAGGAAATCTTGCCGCGACTTTCATGCCAATTATCAATTCATGAAACCTAAATCACATAGGAAGAGGGAAAATGAAGAACTTTCCTAGCATGCAAGTAGGATCTAGATTCATTAAAAGACAATAACTGCAGTGGTTAAGCAATAATATCTTTAATTAAACATATTTGTCATCCAATGACTCAATAACAAAGAAGCGCTTTATAAATTAAAAAGAGTCGGATATAGTAGTGCTAGCAAGAGTCAAGTCAACTGCTGTTAAAGGAAGTGAGTTTTAGCAAAAGCTGTAAAACAATATCCAGCGCATGTCTATGGCTACATGTCCTGTAAATGAAAAATGAATCATCAAGCAACTAAAATAAAAAAGTTTGAACAAAAAAATTAGAAGCTTCATATTTCTTTGAAAAGATCTCAAGGGTAAAAGATTTCAATGTATGTCATCAAAAAACAAATATAATTAATTCCACCATGCATACAAAAAGAACTGGAAATGAAATTAAATCATCGATAACACCCAAAGTATCAAGAGCATGTTGATCCTCTGATTCGTTAAAGCTTAAAAACAATTGTTCGTCAGATCAAAACAGAGATTCCACCATGCATTCTCTTAATTTCTCACTGCATAATAGAGCAATGAAACCACAAAACACAATTCAAATACAAATCATTTTATATCCAACCAATATCCAAAAACCTAATGCCACCAAGCTAAAAGCAGAGACATAAAAAAACATAGTTGACTTTATAGATAAATTATTCTTAAATAATACTAATCCAAATTAGCATAGAGCCTGCAAAAACATACAAAATTGCCAATAAAGCAAGTCTATAGAATGTTTTCTTGTAATATCAGAAATGAGAATGCAACATGGAAACAAATATAATTGCAATCATGGTTATCAAGTAAGATAAATGGATATTTCTTAGAAAGGCTTAAATAACTTACTAGGACTTGAAAGATTTTGAGCAAGAGAAACTGCCAGCACAGTCCTAACCAGCAGAATCAGTGGATAAATTATGCCAGAAAAAAAGATGTGGTGAAGCATAAACTTGAGAAGCCATAATCCATCAAAACGATTGATCTAACTAAAGTGATATGGATTAAAGAAAAAGAATGCTAGGCAAGTTAGTTGCCAAGCCAATAGTTAAGCCTAAGGAATGTAAGTTGACTTCAACACCAATTAAAGCTAGGTAGAATATGTTGTAAAAAGTTAGAAGCCTACGCAAAACTTCGTAGTGAGATAACATATGAAATATGGTTATCTCAACAGCCAAGACTGGAAAAAAGAGAGCAGGATGCTGCAATTGATTTAATGTAAATTATTGTGGACTGAAGGTATCAGAAAAAATGAAAAGGTAAACAAAAATGAACCAAATATGCAATGGTAGTCAATAGAGTTGAGATCTATATTATTACCTGTAAAGCTGCATTTGACAAAATATGCTACAGTCGAATCTTATCGATAAAAAATATCAGTTAAAAAATAAAAGCTAGGCTATTGTGAAACTTGTTCGCTCCGATGAAAATACCTGAAGCACTGCACTCTTATAATATAGAGACAGTAGCACACTGAGTCAAATATTTCAACAATATGAACACTCCCACCTGAATACCATCCACTTATGAAAGAAAAAAAAAACCTAAAAAAATGGTTGATTAAGAGCCATTAGATAATGCAATAATTTAATCCTGGATGGTTCATTGTAAAATAATTATAGGCACAATAACCAAAACATATCAGAGACAAAAAGGGAAAAAACCAATAAATAAATAAGTAGTGATTAGAATCAAAGAAGATTAAACTAAGATTATAATTGACAATCACACTAAAAATTTTGATTCATATTTCCTTCATTATTATCTCAAAAACAATCCATGAAAACTAAAAAGAAATTAAAATGTGAATGATAAAAAAATCACTCCCTAGAAAAATTCAAAATCATATTTCAAAGTCTATTCAAAACTGTAGTCATAGATGTGATCAAACCCTAACTTATCCATTGAATTGAACTGCAATCTAAAATAATTTGTGAATCATTTCTACTTTCAAATGTTTAACTTGAACATTTAGATCCAAATTGGAAATATGCATATAATGAAAAAGAAATCCAATAAAATTGTTAGGAACGCTTAACAAAATCACATACCTGGCTTCAACAAAGCATCTCGAATTTCTCAAGCTTCTATGTAGCATATATATGATCTATCGACGTTTCTCTTCAGACTCTAACCTGCAATTTATAAAGGAGAAGTTTTTTTAAAAATTACTAAATAAATTATGAATTGGTTAAAAAAGCATAACCACTACAAACACCCAAATGTAAATTTCAAGAAAGGATCCCGGCTAACGTTCACTTCACTCCAAAAAACAAAAACCCAAGAAACAATATATCTGATATTAATAGATTCAAAGATTCCATTTTTTAGTAATTCAAAGAGACCCGGAAGATGAAAAATCAAAATCAGTGGTTTTTCTCACCCGACTTGGCCTTCCTTGCTTCTCTCTCTTCTATCTTCAACTCCTGAAAAAAAAAAAAAAGATGCAAAGACAAATCAACCATGCATCATTAATGTAAAAAATTCAAAAACCCATCTTTGAAAAATCCCTTAACTTCAAACAAAAGGATTGATGCATGAAAAAAAAGCCAACTCTTGATCAGAAACAAAAACAACCGCAAAATTAATCGATTAAAATGAAAAGGCTAAGATGAAAAGGGTGTATGGAAGTGTTGTTTCGATTGTTTTTTAAAATGTTTTTATTTTAAAATATCTTAAAATAATATTTTTTTTTTATTTTTTAAAAATCATTTTTGATATTAACATATATATTAAAATGATCTAAAAATATAAAAAATATATTAATTTAAAAATAAAATATAAATTTTTTTTATAAATATTTTCCAAAAACATTGCCAAACATTGCCGAAAAGAGAGAGCGAGTGTTGCATCATGCATGTGTCAAGAGGGAAGAAAGAAAAGAAAAATTAATTTGTCTTTGTCGGCTGGTGAGAGAGAGGAAAAAAAGAAAAAAAATATATGGTGCTAATTGATCCAAGTCTTTCAGGCTTAAAAAAATACTTTTGTTTGTAGTTTTAGGTAACAACTCGCGAGAATGAAGAAGAAATTGAAATACTGTGTGACTTCACAGTAAAAACAGACACGGTCCACAGTGAATGTATGATCTAAAAGAAAAAGGCTTTGCCTGTAAACTAAAAAAAATAGGGAATTTTTAATTTATGGTGAGACCAAAAGAAAAGCACAATCTGCTGCAAAATGAAATCATATACAAAGAGGACAAAACCTTGTCTCAAAATAAACATGACGCTAGAACAACTTTCTCAATGTTATAAAAACACTAGTGTGAAAGTAAATAGGTGTGATGCCACAATCCTACTTATTTAATGCATAAATTGATAGCAAACAACTCTTCCTATAGTGTAGCTAAACTAAGAAAACCACAACAGCTCTCCCAATATTATAAAGAGACGACCTAGTGTGTGTGAGAGCAAATAGATATCATTAATGATACCACAGCACCACTTATTTAATGCATAAATTAACAGCAATATAGCCAACTAGCCGTGAGCATGAAGGAAAGGAAAAAAATACTCAAGGGATTGTTGAACCTTATTTTTAAAACATGATTTAGCTGTTGTGTGTGTGTGTGTGTGTGTGTGTATAAAACAAACTTTGATATATGGCTGATGACAATACAACCTGCCACTCTTTGATAAGGGATTGAGCATATATCAAAGTTTGTTTTTGTTATTTTATGATATTTCTATTTACATGGATTTTTTTTATCTTATTTGTAAGATCCAAAATGTTAAAAGATTGCATAAAAACATACAGTAAATTCTAAATGAATTTGCAAACTGTTTTTAAACAAATATCTTATCTTATTTATCTTATTTGTTTTTAATGCTCAATCTCCACGCCAACTTGCCTAGATTTGTTTCTTCACACCACCACAACAAAATCTACAACTGACAGTTTAAAATTCAAATCCCTTCAAACACTACCCTTAAAAAATAGCCTTAAATCCCTTATTTAAATCCTCTATTAATTTCCCCCTCTGTTTTTCTTTTCGTTACAAACTGTTTTTAAACCCTTTTGTTCAAGCTCTCTTAAATCCCTCTTTATAATTCTAATTTTTTTTTTCTAATTTTTGTTACAACTTTAGTATTAACATCACATAGTCAATCTGTAAAATCCACATTAAACTTAACAGCTCACCATCATCAAGAAACCCAATACAAAAACATTTCCACACATTCAAATCACTACTAAGATCTGCAAAAGGAATTCCTTTCAGGCCTCTTTTTTCACTTGCTAGGCAGCATTAAAAGACAAGGGAGTACAAACCCAACAATAATCTACTAGCAAATCAATCTTTTAAACTGAAAAGAACTACTATTTTTCATACTTACGTTAATTAAGTGTGGGGATTTGAAAGATCATTATAGATAACGATAGTTGTATCAATGTTATTTTTAGTATTATGATTTGCTTAGGCTTAAAATTCATTCACCACCCCAAGACATATATTGTATTATAGGTTAATAACACCTTCATAGCAATCAAGGAGATATGTATTTTCCCTATTAATTTCTCAAGCTACCATGACAAGATCTAGTGTGATGTGACTCTAATAAATGTAGGATATGTTAATTATACAATGTCTCTGTGATATGGACGTCATCATTTTTGGTATGTCAATTTCTTACTCTTTCACTTTTAAGGGTAGAAAGATCTAGTTCGTCGGATTACCACTAAGGCTTAATGACAATGGTGAAAAAAAAAAAGCATGTGAAAGGAAAAAGACTTAATATTTGTTGGTGAAAATCGCAAGTTGTAAGTGCATAAATCGTGATAAGTAATAAAATAATGAGTAGTGTATTATCCCACGAGGATTTGCAAAAATTACTAATAATTACCAAAATCTCTTAAATTGTGATCTATTTAAAAAATTGAATGAGATAGTTTACTAAACAAAAAATAATAATTACAAGCAAATAACCAATTAATTAAGTAGTATTAAATTCAATTTTAATGAATCCTAGGATTTCTAGCTCACCGTAACTATTTCTATGTGAATTTTCTCAATTTAATTTATTTATTTTTATTGTTGATAATCAAGTTTTACTAATATAATCACCAAACTCTCTTGAGCATCGATGAAATATTTCAACAAGCAAACTTCATACATATTTATGAAAATTCTGAACTTGTCAAAATGTATTAAGTACTATAAAACCTTTAAAAATTACACAAATTTCAAAGATATCTTTATCCTATAGATGCCTTAGGGTATTTCAAACAATGACTGCAATAATTATCACTTCTCAATCTTAAATTGAATCCCAAATCATGCAAACATTGGCCAAACATGCACAAACATTAAATATAGAATGAAACACTCAACAACTAGTGAATTAATTCAATCAAAGAAATTGTTCACATATTTATAACTAGGTTGTATAAAAAAATCCCAAAATAAGAGACTATTCCATAGCTAAATTAAATAGAAACAAACTTGATACAATGAATATCACTCAAGAGTGGAGATTGATAGTAGAGTCGCTAAACGTCTTCCAATTTGCTACTAACTACACTTCTCTGTTCTCCTCCCTTCTTGATGCTGGCCCCTCTTTTTTGTGGTGTATTTAGGGTCTCCAAAAGTACACCAAGTTGCTTCCTAAAGAGGTTTCTATACTCTGGCTTTTTCCTCTAATGGAAAGAAAGTTGGTTTCCTTTTCTGTTTCGAATTCTTTCCTATCATGATATTGTGGTCTAGATTTGGGGCCGAAAACGTGCAAATTAAGACTTCTTTATTTATGAAGAAATTGTAGAAAACCAAATTTGCTTTTAAAAGAAACGGATCTTGAAATTTTTGGACCTCTTGAACTCTAGATATGGGCCAAAACCCAAGACAGTGTCTAAATTGCAGGAAGTTCGGGTTTGATTCGGACTTTGTCTTTCGACTCGCTTTTTGGGCTTCAAAACAGAAAAAACTGAGTTCTATGCTCTTCATATGAAGTGTAGGTCTATGTCTCAGATTTTTAGAATGGTGAAGAACTCCCGAAACGAAGTTGTATAACTCCCGTTATAACCTAAAAACCAATCAATGCTTAGCTTTAATTCTACATTTGGCCTACTCCACTAATTTAGTATTTGAAAACACGTTGATTTCCCACAAGGTCAATAGTTTAAAAAGACATTTAAAATCCTGGTTAACTTGTGCGACACACACGAAATACTTCAAAATAAAGCAAGAATAATTGAAAATATGTATGCAATAAATTCCCTTATCAATATTATAAGCCTAAATGATTTTGAGAATGAGGTCCATCAAGAGTTTTTTGTATTTGCTTTAGTGGCTAAGAAAGTTTTAGAAAACACTTGAAGAAGTATATGCGGTTTTGAAAGAGTTTCAAGATGTTTTTCCTCCCAAAGGTCCATAATTCCTTACCGTTTTATACGTGACATTCAACAAGTAATAGATTTTATTATGGGAAGTAGAAAGGTTCTAGGTAAATTAGCGAAAAACCTCAAACAAAACAATTTAAATCTGAATGTGAAAAATAGAAACGGTCGGGGCTATATAAGGATACACGTACCAATAATTAAACTAATGAAATTTTTGTAATTAGATAAATAAGTTATCTTCTTCTCCTCTTTAAGAATCCAAAGGCACCATTACTGGAAGGGGAATGAGTTAAATTCAAATGAGATGAATAGTTAGTAAATTCATGTGATTACTACTTAATAGAACAATTTTAGCTAGAAAACATAGAGAGAAGCTGGAGGATTTAGTGTTGTTAGGAGAAAGCTTGTAAAGTGAAAGAAAGGAAGATTCTTGGTTTCCTTCACCAATAACTTACTAATTTGAGTCAAATAAGTTAAGGTAAGAAACTTACTTTCAATTTAGTTCAATTGTTTATTGATTTTGTTAGGGGTCCCCAAATTTCAAATTCTATAGTTCGTGTAATTTATATAGAAATTGTAGTTGACTAACCCTTTGGTTGTGTTGGTGTGGAAAATAGTGTAATAGGAAGTAAATGAAAAGAAATTGCAATCAAATATTGAAATTAAACCCCTAAAGAGGATGGCTATGGGCGAGGGTTTTGAGAAATTTGATTAATATATTGTGTTGATTTTGATGTTTTAATGATACTGGGAAAGCTTAAAATTAGTTTTTAATGATGCAATGTGGGTTTATAAAAGTTGAGTTTTTGTTGTTATATTGATGGAAATCTACTAAATTGTATTAGATTTAGTGTTTTACTGTATTTGGTTGGGTGGAAATGTGGAAATAAAAATGATATGCTTGAACGTAAAATCGATAGCAAAGAAATGGTGAGTTTAATTGTGTATGGTTAAAGTAATTATGTTTAAGGCCAACCATGGCTTTCCAAGTAATGGGTGGAAAAAATTTAGGTAATTCCAAACTTTAGGTTGAAATTATATAAATATATTAAATGATGTTGGTTTATAGATTTAGGTTGATTTTGATTATGGTAAATTAGTTGTTATGTGATTGGGCTAAGGTTGATATGGTATGGGAAGGTTGGGTATGTCCAAATACCAAGTATAAGATAATTTAAATCTAATGCCCACTATATGTTTGATTTAAATTATCGACATTTAGACATTGAAAATTATCGACCAAAAGCTTAGACATTTGGACATTGAGTTAGTTGATGAACTATAAGACATTGAAAATTAATTGTTAAATAAATGAATGAATGTGCGTTTAGCCAAATAAGACATTAACTATTATTGTTTGGGATATGTAGAAGAAACGTTCTGAGTTAAAAGTGCTTGCTTCTGAGAACACACAACATGAGCTTCAGGGGACCCTTACCTCTTTGATATATAGTTAATAACATAACATGATTATATCATACTTGACAAGGAAATACATATTTTATGATTTTTTCAAAGAGTTGTGGTAAAGTTACTATTAGTGATTAATTATTAGTTATGATAAAATCAATAATTTTATAAAATTATATGTCTTGCAGGTTCCTCTCATCTTGACACCGAACTCTAACTTTCTTAGTTTTTTTTCATAGATGGTTATTTTGTAGAACTTTAACCATGTTTATTTTATGCACTTTAATTAAAATAAATTTTGGATTGTAAGAGAGACGTTATCTATTTCTTTTTGGAATGTAATTAATTACATGATGCAAAGCTTAATTAAATCTCAGGTACAATTGTATGGACATGTGCATGTATCTGGTGATTAAATATGTTATTGCTCAGATTGATGGATAGTGAGTTTGAGATCACATTTATGTGAGTATTGATTGCATAAGTATAATGTGGTTGGATTGTAGTTGTGTTTTTAAGTTTTAATGTAGGACAAAGTTTTGGGTACAGCACTGTATAAAAGAAACTTTGTCAAAATTTTATTATTTTAAATGGAAGATTCCTTCCTTGTTGTTAGGATGTACAGTTTGTGTTTGTGGGATGATTGAGAGAGCTTGTGTAGGAGAGACTAAGTTAAAAAAAATTTGGTCGTTTTACATGAATATGACAGTTCCAAGTATTAAAATTTAATATGAAATTTCAGGGTTGTTATAAATCCCATTGAGCATATATAATTGCAATGACAAGCAAACAAGCTGCTACAAAAAGGGCTTTATATGGGAAAGCTTAAATATTATATAGTAACTTCCTTATTAGCCTCTATGAAAGATGAAAGATGATTTTTGGAGGATATATTTGGGTTGTTGAGTTATCAATAAACTAATAAGTATTATTTTCTAATTTTTAGGTTAGATGACATGTTAGATATGATGGTTGAGGGCCACCATTCTCCAAAATTATTTTAAAAAATAGATACCATCAAACTAGGACATGTCCTAAGGATGAATGGAAACTACATTTAATATTATCACAATCCAATTTAAGGTTTCCCCTAAAATTATTATTTTTTTAATTTTTAATAAAAATTAAAAATGAAAAAGGACTAGCAACTTGTTTGGCAAAGACAGGTTGGAGAGAGATTTCAGTGCAAAATTGGAAGCTCAATTGTACGCTTGAAGGACCTGAATGTGAAGAACAATGTAAATTCAAGGTTAACTCAAGTGGATATCATATGAATTTGCATAAAACTTAAGTTTGATGACTTAATTAGACTTTTAATAAGCAAAAATGATTTAATATGGGGCCTTATTAAAGATCTAATTAACTTTAAGAATTAATTTAGGTTAAATTAAAAGAATTAATTAAGAGCAAGGACTTAAATAAACTTTAAATAGGTCAAATTAATTTTATTAAAGATTTAATTGGTGAAAAATTAAGTTTGGAAGTTTAACTTAGCCGAAATTGAGAAGATTTGAATTCTAGAAGACCAAAATTATTTTTTACAAACTTAATTGAATGAAGTCAGTGGGAAAATTTCAAGAAAATCAAAGTTTGATGGTCAATTAAAGGCCAAATTGAAGAAATTTAAGATCAAGGACCTCTTTATAAAAGCACATGTATTCAGGGACCAAATTCGGCTAAAATAGAGGTAAAATTGAAGAAAATAAAAGTTTTAAAGTCAATTAAGGATGAAATTAAAAATATCTGAGACCAAGGATCAAATTGGAAAATACGTTAAAATCAGAGGGTCTTTTTAAAATTTTGCAAGTGTAAAATTGAATTAATTCTTAATATCATAATTCAATTGAGGATCTAATTGAACAAATTAAAAAATTAAAAACTAAAATCAAAAGGATAATTTATGATATAATTTAGTTTAGGATTGCTAAAATAACATTGTTTTATTTAAATAAAACGATATATTTTGACTAAATCTACATGTTTTGATTCAAAATAATGTTGTTTTAGTCAACTTAAAGTTAAAAAAGTAAAAACTAAATAACATGTCGTTTGCCGCTTGTAAACCATCATCACTTTGAACTCCATTAGATGCCATGCAATTCTGCATGTTCTGTGATATATAACAATTGCTGGCGTGCTTGAGGCTAATCAGTGGACAATAGTACAGGTAGAAACAACCCTTGATTTTGAACTTGAGGGGCATACTATGGGATGATGTTCGAGATAAAAGGCAAAAAGAAAAACCATGTCAAAGAAAAAAAGAAGGCACTGAACAAGGAAGACGAATGAAACATCGGCAGTTCACACATAAAGTTAAGAGCAAAAGAATTAGGATGGATAAAAGTGTCCTCTAATAATTTTCAGGGTTGGGGGAAGAAGAGGCGGCTGAAAAAAAAAATATGACAATTTTCGGGGTGGGGGGAAGAAGAGGAAGCAG
>Ga0307515_10011733_pt1 | contig 16581 bp, 14 predicted proteins | sample 17_EM_MG_FD_194513 | JGI IMG/M metagenome (GOLD analysis project Ga0307515, IMG submission 194513) | Populus trichocarpa ectomycorrhiza microbial communities from riparian zone in the Pacific Northwest, United States - 17_EM | ecosystem: Host-associated > Plants > Roots > Unclassified | place... | reverse complement strand
CGCCATTTGTAAATGAGGATCAACTTCCTCTTTAATCCGCACCAAATGACCATGTTTCTCCAGGTCGGCAATACAAGCCTGTAAACTCTTATAACCCATGGGGCGAAATTAGTCATTAGTCATTGGTCATTAGTCATTGGTACCTATATTTTTCCAGATTGTCATTGGTCATTGAGGATATTTTTGCCAATGAATTTGATGTAGGCGTTTAGCTTTAGGTGGATAACTTCTAATTGCTTCATTAGTAATTCATAGTGCTCTTCCTCAATCAATTTTCTGCTTTTAGCCTTCTGTAGCCATGTTTTGGTTTCCAGGATAGACCCACGACTGAAGTAGCAAAAGTTTTTATTCTCCTTGTAATGAAATCGTCCAAACCCTTCGGAAATGTTGGCAGCAATAGAATCAGCTGATCTGATCAATTGTTTGCCAATTGTATCCTTCGCCAAATAATCCCAGCTGATAACCAGCTCCCATATTTGTTCACCAAATATTTGAGATAAATTATAAATTTCTAAATCTTCCAAACGATTACCCATAAAATTCAAGTTATCTTAATGACTAATGACTAATGACTAATGACTAATGACTAATGACTAATGACCAACAGTCATCCTAAACGCGGCATCAGCTTCTTCGGCTTTTTTCAGGTCGCCTAAGTAGCTCCAGCGCAGGCCGGTGATGTATTTTTGCATGGCTTCGTTTATTTGGTCAACGGTTACGTTTTCGATGGCTTTTGGCAGGTCTTCGGCAAGTTGCCAGCCGCCCAAAATTTCGGCAATGCCCAGGCTGCCGGTTATGGAGGCGGTGCTTTGTTGTTTGATATAGTTTGAGGTTATAAAACTGCTTTTTATCCGCTTAAGGCCTTCGGGGCTCAGCCCGTAGCTTAATACTTTGTTCAGTTGCTGGTTCATGGCTGTCACAGCCTCCTTAGGGCTGGTTGTACTTACGTACATTAGCGCATAAGGCATATGCTGCATTACCGAATAAGTACCGGGGTCATAAGATAAATTCAACTTAGTACGCAACTCGCTGAACAACGAACCGCCCAGAGCCGAAATGCCAACACGGTAAGGCACGTAGTCGGGACTGTTGAATGTTGGCCCGTTCATGATGGCATCTATATAGTTGGTTTGCAGGTTTCGGTCTTCTTTAACAACTTTATAATCGTTCCAGGTGGGCTCGTGCAAGGCAACCGGGGTATAGGGCGCCGACGGCAGGCCGGCAAATGATGCCTTTATTTTGGCTATGAGCACATCTTTGCTGATTTTGCCTGCAACAACAATAAACATCCTGTTTTTATTGAAGATGGAGCTGTAATAGCTCTTAAGATCGGCAGCTGTTAATTTGCTCAGGATCTCTTCGGTACCATCGGGATCGGTGGCGTATGGTGTGCCTTCAAAGGCATTCTGTAAAACCAGCTGCTCTGCGCGCCTGTCGGGGTTTGATTGTTCATCGCGCATTTTCGCAACTATTTTGCTTCTCAACAACTCCACCTCTCCGGCATCGAAAACGGGGTTTACTACAGATTCGGTGAACAGGTCCCAACCCTCATTAAAATATTTGGTGATGCACTGCATCTGGATGTTGCCATAATCATACTCTCCCTCCGATGCCACGTCAACGCCGTAGGTATCGGCCCTGTCGCGGTATACATTGCCCGAATATTTTTTGGTGCCGCACTCGGTAGTGGCTTCCAGCGCGAATTTTTCAATACCTGCCTGGCTGGCCGGGTAATTGGTTACGCCGCCGCGGTAAAACATGCGCACATTAATAATATCTTTTAGCGTAGGCTTAAAAATTACCTTTATCCCATCCACCTCAAATGATGTTGTTTCTGACTGGGCAATAACAGATAGGCTTCCGCAGATAAAAAAAAGCGTTACAAATATTTTCTTCATTGAATGTATGTTTTATTTCATTTGTCAATTGTCATCAGCGAAAGCAATTTGAAATACTTATGACTTCAGACTTTATACTTCGGACTTAAATCAGTTTGATGCGTTGAAAAAAGTTTTAGGGTTTACCTGTGTGGCCAGTTGGGGGTTAATGAGCATGCCGGCACAGTAAGGCCTGTTTTTAATGTACTTGCGTACATAGTTTTGCAAATCGGCCCGGGTTACCTGGTTTAGCCTGGTGTTATAGGTGGTATAATAATCCAACGATGCCGATGACCACCAGAACGATAAAACCTGCACAAAGTCCGACGCGACTTCTTCTTCCTGTACCTTTAAAATGCCCAGCTTTTGTTTAGATGTAGTAATTTGCTCATCGGTTACATAATCAGCTTTGTCCATCAATTCCAGCTGCCGTTTTACTTCGGCCATACATTCCTTAATTTTATCAGGATTAGGCACCACAAACAAGGTAATAGGCCCAACATGGCTTAGCGTTAAATAACTGATGTTTACATCAAGCGCCAACCCCGATTGTACCAGCGCCTTTTTAAGCGTTGATGAGTTTTGGTTTAAAATATAGCTGAATACATCTGCCGCATAGGTTGATTTTACATCGTTACGGGTATCAGGTCCCTGCCAGTCAATCATAATAAAGGGCACGTTGCTCAAAGCCGATTCTACTACAAAATAGTCGGGTTTTGTCAACGGTTTAAATTCTGGTATAGGCCATTTTTTAAACGGATCAAACTTTGATGGTTTCCAGCTGCCATAAATAGCCTCTACCTTTTTAAAAACATCCTCGTGCTCCACATCGCCGGCAACGGTTAACAAGGAATTGTTGGGATAATAATATTTGTTTTTAATGGAGTCCATCAAATCGGGCGTAGCCGAGCGGATCACGTCGTGGTTGCCAATAGCATTTTTACGACTGTACAAATTTCCCCACATATGGTGGTCCATGGCATCGCTCAAAGCAAATGTCGGGCTCGATTCCTGGCGTTGAAATTCGCCATCTACAACTATATTTTCCCTCGCCATCTCTTCGGCGTTAAAAGAGGGGTAACGGATGGCCGAATTCATAAAATCTAACCCCTGGTTCAGGTTAAACTTGGGCAGGGTAAAATAATAGTTCACGTTTTCATAAGTTGTCGATCCGTTAAACTGCATGCCCAGTTCGCTCACGCGGTCTAAAAAATCTTCCTGGTTTTTATAGTCTTTATTAGCTTTAAAAAACATGTGCTCATATAAATGGCTTAGCCCGTTAAATTTGGGTGTTTCGGTATATGAACCATTTTTGGTAGTTATCATAATGGTAGCCAGGGGTACGCTGTTGTCTTCAACCACCAATACATCCATCCCATTAGGTAGCTTTTTTAAAAACATATTGGCCGGTAGTTTCAGTTGTGCAAAAAGCAGGATGGGGAGCAATGCAGATAAAATTGTAAGCAGGCAAGCTTTCTTGTTCATGTATTTAATTTTAAAGGGCTTAAAATAACAAAACAAATTAATCGGTAATGTATTATCCCTGCTATATATTAAAATTCGACATGGTTAGTTCATTGGTTCTGGTTAGTTCATTGGTTCATTAGTTCATTGGTGTCGCTTCAATATTTAAAATGGTTTAATCAATTCGGTACACTTGCCAGGAAATTCCCGCGCAAAAGACCAATGAACTAATGAACCTAAAAAAGTTATTGCTACTTTCGCAGTTCAATATCGCTGCAAATTATGTCGGTAATTGTACTAACGCTTATTATATTTATCGGCTCGTATTTTGCGGGATTACTGGGTTCATTAACCGGGTTAGGTGGGGGAGTGGTTATTATTCCTTTACTTACCCTGCTGTTAAAGGTAGATATTCATTATGCCATTGGCGCATCGCTGGTATCGGTAATTGCAACATCTTCGGGTTCGGCAGCGGCCTATGTTAAAGAGGGCATTACCAACATCCGGCTGGGCATGTTTTTGGAGATAGCTACAACTGCTGGCGCCATGTTAGGCGCGCTGATAGCGGTTTATATTCCTACCCATTTCATCGCCATTTTGTTTGGGGTTATCCTTATCCTATCGGCCATTATGTCTTTAAAAAAGAAAGTTGAATCCATAAACCAGGAACCCAGCATATTAGCCGAAAAACTGAAATTAAACGGTACTTACCCAACCACGAATGGCCCGGTCGCTTATAAAGTAAAAAATGTAAGCGGCGGTTTTTTCATGATGATGTTTGCAGGCACCATATCGGGCTTATTAGGCATAGGATCGGGTGCTTTAAAGGTACTGGCTATGGATACCATTATGCGCATCCCCTTTAAAGTATCAACCACAACAAGTAATTTTATGATAGGTGTTACCGCCGCGGCAAGCGCGGTAGTTTACCTGCAACGTGGATATATTGACCCCGGACTATCCATGCCCGTGGCCATAGGTGTTTTATTAGGCGCCCTAAGCGGTTCAAAAATATTGGTACATACCAGCTCATCAGGCTGGCTGCGCTGGGTGTTTGCCATAGTAGTAACCTTTTTAGCATCGCAAATGATATATAACGGATTTACTCATAGAATTTAGTTCAATGGTTCATTAGTTCACTGGTTCATTGGTCTTTTGCGCTGGAAATTCCCTTGTAAAATCAGCGAACTTGCAAATTGGAGCGACACCAATGAACTAATGAACCAGTGAACCAATGAACAAAAGACAATGAACGATTCAAAAAAATTCCGGGACACAGACATGCAGTCCATTATAGGCTGGATATTGCGCGCAGGCGTATTGATATCCATGAGCGTGGTGTTTATTGGTGGGGTAGTGTACCTGTACAGGCATGGGCAAACCCATGTAGATTATAGCACCTTTAAAGGCGTGCCCGATTTTGTGGGTAGCGTGAGCGGTATTTTGCATGGTATTTTTACCGGGCGGGGCCGTGCCATTATTCAGGCGGGTATCATATTGTTAATAGCTACACCCATTATACGGGTAGTGTTTTCGGCCATTGGTTTTGTGATTGAAAAGGATTACCTGTACCTGGGTATAACTATGCTGGTATTATTCATTATTTTGGCAAGTATGTTAAGCGGGCATGCGGGATAAAAATATTAAAAACATTTTTTGCTTTTTGCGCATTGTATTAATTATAAAGTATTATGCAAAAGCAAGTTATGCAAAGGCAGTCGGTACAATCATCGGCATTGAATAGCGCAGGCTACGATCCTTCTTCGAAAATATTAGAACTTGAATTTAGGGAGAGCGGAGGGGTGTGGCAATACTTTGGCTTTTCAAATGCTTCCTTCAAAAAATTCATGAGCGCCGAATCATTAGGAAACTTTTTTGTTACCCAGATAAAAGGTAAATACCCCGAGATCCGGATTAGGTAGCCACAAGTAATAAGTATTTAGTCTGAAGTTTTAAGCCGATATCTTTCTTTTTTGATTATAGTCTCAGCCTTTTGGCTGAATTTAACATCGCACTGCCCTAATTACCTGTTCGGCGTTGCTCATCATCACTGCCGGTATTGTGTTTGGTGGCCGATTTAACCGATGTTTTACCAAAACGATACGAAAATCCAACTCTTAATATCCGGGTTTCTTTTTTGTTGTATTCCGATAGGTCGATGTTTTGGTACACGGCATAGTTACGGTCGCGATCGGTATTGAAAACATCATTTAAATTTATTTTAATACTGGCGCGTTTATCAAAAAGCGTTTTGCTGATGCCGGCGTTAACCGCATAGCTTTGCTTAAGCCGGTTTACCCCGTATAAAGTTGGCGATTCGTACCTGCCGGTAATTTCGGCGGCTATGGTGCCGCTAAGCGCAAAGGTTTGGGTACTGTTAAAAATAATATCCTGCGATGCCTTATTAAAACTGCCGTTAACCGGGTATGCCTTATAACGCAGGTACGATGCATCTAAATTAAAATTTGCCGACCACCATTTGGTAAACTGAACAGGCGCGTAAAATGATAGGCCGTATACATAAATATGGCCAAAGTTTTTACGCTCGGTTATGTTAACCTTGGTGGTATCATTTTGCCGGTAAACCGGAAAATCATACGCGTCGTTGGTTTGGTTGTAATATAGCGTGGTGATAAAGGTATCGTTGTAAGTATGCGATAGCTGGATGGCATTGGTATACTCGGGTTTCAAGTTTTTATTGCCCGACCGGTAATCGTACGGATCGGTATAATATAAAAACGGGTTGATGTCCTGGTAATCGGGCCGGTGGATGCCCCGGTTATAACTTATGCTGAAAACGTTTTTTTCGTTGTAAGTATAACTTACCTGCGTTTGCGGAAACAAATTAAAATAATTGTACGAAGTAGTTGTCCATGCCGTACTTATCGAGCTCCCCTTTGAATTGGTGTTTTCGCCACGAAGGCCGGCGGTTATATCCCACTTACCAATTTTGTTGATGTAATTGATATATCCCGCGCTTACTTTTTCGATATACAAAAAACGATTGCTGAAATTGGGGTCTGCCTGATAAACATTGCCAACCCTGGGGCCAAACGTGAGGTTATTATCACTTTTAGCATAGTTATATTTTGCCCCTGCCTCAATGCGCGAGGTTTTGGTAAGCGGGTTTACATAGTCGGCTTTAAACGTCCAGATATGGATGCTGGAGGGCGAAATGTTTTCCAATTGCTGCGCGTCGCGGTAATTACCGCCGCTGGCCATGTAAAAGTTATTGGTGATAAACTCGTTGGAGTGGCGGTTATAAGTTGAGTAGGTTGCATCGGCCGACAGCGTTTTGCCGCTTTTATCCAGCTCGCCGCTATAATTGATATTATAATTTAAAAAGCTGCTGCCCCTATCAAGGTTTGATTGTGAGATAATGATAGAGTCCAGCTTATTTTGGTTGGATATTTTTAAAGTATTATCTTTTATGAATTTACTATCGGTTACAATACCGCTTACCAAAAAACCGATACTTTGCTTAGCCGACAGCGAATAATCAAGCCCGGCTTTAAAATTGTGGTTTTGCGTTTTTTGGATATTATGATACGCCACATTGTAATTACTTAAGGTATCATGATAATTGATATTCCTGTTGGTATTAATAATGCGGGTAGTTTTGTTATCGTCAAAAGTGTAATTGCCAAATACATTAACCTTTGCTGTACGGTTATTGAAAACGATACCGGCCCTGCCTTTGGCGTATTTACCATACCCGGCCCCGGCAGTTAAAGTACCATTGGTGCCCACGTTTTTCCCCTTTTTTAGTATAATGTTGATAACGCCGCCGCCGGATGCATCATACTTTGCCGATGCGGCGCTGATAATTTCTATCTGATCGATAGTGCTGCTTTGCATGCTGCGCAGCAGGTTATTTAGGTCATCGCCGGTTAAATTAGTTGCGCGGCCGTCAATGGTGATCAGGGCAGGCTGCCTGCCGGTAATGCTTAATGATTCTTTATCGCCACCCGCATGAACGCCCGGCGACTGGCGCAATACTTCATAAGCCGAATTGCCATCGGCCAGGATACTGTTTTGCACATTAAGCACAATTTTGCCCGGCTTAACCTGGATATATGGCCTGCGGGCTATTATGGTCACATCCTTAAGTTGAGTGCTGGTTTGTTTCAGGGTGATGTTTGGGGCAACAAAAGTTTGGCCGGCAACTAACAGGTAAGGCCCGGCGTAAACTTTACCGCTGCCTATCTGGCTTGCCAAAAGGATGTAATTGCCCGGTTTGATGTTGGTTAGCTGGTATGATCCTGTTTTATCGGCCAGGGCCGATTTAATGATAGCCGAATCGGCAGCCAGCATAAGCACAACGGTAGCAGCCTCGGCAGGGCTGTTGGTATCTATCAACACTTTACCCTGAATTGCCGAAGGTTTTGTTTGCGCAAAAGAACCATAGCACACTCCGGTAAGGAATGCAAAAAAAATGCCTCCGAATAAAACCTTCATTAATAGTTGATGTAGAAATTTGCGATAAAGTACGTTTAGAAAATGTAACGCAATATAACACAAAATATTAAACTGATAATATCATTATAATTTGTTTTTTATGATATATTAATATTGAAGTGACCGGGCGCCCGCTATTTATAGTTTGCGTATAATGCTGAAGGGAGTTCCAGGCAACACTTTATCAATTAAATATAGTAAACCAAATAAAAAGGAAACCGGTTTGATTTTTATTAATTTCGCATCAAACCGGCAATAGCCCTTTGGATATTATAACATGAAAAAAGTTAGTTTTTTAGTACTGATGCTTTGTTTTGCAGGCAATATATTTGCACAAACAGAACCGGCAAATTATAAAATTGCACTTAACCGGTTTATACGCTTGTATAATACCAACCAGCCCGATAGCATTTTTAATTACTTTAGCCCCGAAATGAAAACCAGCCTGCCGCTGGCGAGTTTTAAAACCACAACGCTGCAGTTAAAAGCACAAATGGGCAGCCTGGACCGTACCGACTTTGTAAAATTTGAAAGCCCGATAGCTTCTTACAAAGCGGCGTTTAGCAAAGGCACCTATTTATTAAATATTGCCTTAAATGATAAAAGCCAGTTCACCGGTTTGTTTTTAAAACCTTACGAAGGCGTACCTGCCGATGCAACCGCCTCAACCCCCTCTTCGGCACCTACCTTTGTGATGGACCCATCAATCGAAGAAACGCCGGTATCGGTAAAAAACCTTGCGGGTACCATATCGGGCACATTAGCTATACCCAAAAACGTAACCGGCAAAATACCGGTAGTAATTATCATAGCAGGATCGGGCCCGACAGACAGGGATGGCAACAGTGCCAAATTGGGTTTAGCTACAAACGCTTATAAAATGATTGCCAATGAATTGGGTAAAAGCGGCATAGCATCTTTGCGTTATGACAAGCGCCTGGTTGGCAAAAGTATAAGCTCGACCACCGAAGACCAGTTACGCTTTGAAGATTATGTGGAAGACGGCGTAAACCTGATTAATTTTTTAACAGACGATGAGCGTTTTTCGAGGATTATTATACTGGGGCATAGCGAAGGCTCGTTGGTGGGTATACTATCGTCTATAGACCAACCGGTTAAAGGGTTTATATCTGTTGCCGGCGCCGGCGATTCGGCTGATAATATCCTTACCGAGCAAATGAAATCACAGCCAAGCCATATCTCCGAAGGCTTTAAGCGAATGCTCGACAGTTTAAAAAGAGGTAAAACAACTGATAACATCGATCCATCCCTTTATTTTATAGCAAGGCCGGGCATTCAAAAGTATCTGATGTCGTGGTTCAGGTACGATCCGACCCGCGCCATCAAAAGGCTTAAAATTCCGATACTGATAGTGCAAGGCACTACCGATTTGCAGGTAAAAGTATCCAATGCAGAAAAACTGAAGAAAGCCAAATCAGATGCTGTGCTTGATATCATCCCCGAGATGAACCACGTTTTAAAAGAAGCACCTGCCGATAAGGATAAAAACCTGGCCACCTACAAAGACCCCGATTTGCCCCTCAAACCCGAATTTATCAAGTCGGTTATTAGTTTTGTGAAGAAGGTGAGGTAGCTCCAAGCCCCACCTAACCCTTCCCTGATGTGGCTACTGTGTACGCATCTTTTTTGAGAATCGTATCAATAAGTAAAAAAAATGTCATTTCGAACGAACCGGGTGGGGCCTTTGAGCGCTGGCGTGAGGAGAAACTATCTCTTGAGCGATAGCGAAAAATCTTGTACGCCCTGCATTCTAAGCGGCTAATCGTGATGCAGGGCGTTAAAGATTTCTCCTCGTACCTCGTTCGAAATGACATTTTTTTTCTTATTGATGAGATCCAAAAGACGTGGGGCCACGGTAGCCCTGAAGGGGAGGGCTTTAAAACAATAGCAAAATTTCAACCCTTCGTTCCCCCTTCAGGGGGTTAGGGGGCCTCACCACGCGCCCAGCAACCTCCTGATCACTATAATCTCGGCCACGTGATAAGCTGTATGATCGGCCGCTTGCAGGGCTTCGCGTAATATGTTTTGTCCATCACCATGAGGGATTTTTGTAAACAAATCGCCGGTTTTAACCAGGCTAATCAACTCATCAAGGTCTTTGTCAATCTGTTTTACCGATTTTTCCCATGCCTCATCGCTTTCGGGGCCGGTTTCTTTTGGCCAGTACCCTTCCGGCCATTCGGGCGATTGGTGGTTGCCATCTTTACAAAATTCCAGCATATCCCATTGGGCAATCCGGATATGCTCTGTAAGTTGCCAGATGCTATAGGGGAGTTTATCGGGTCTTACACTCCGTAATGCTTTAGGCAAATTTTGCAGTGCTTTTTTAATACCGGCGTGCGCATTGCCGCCTTGCAGCAGATGGACTATCTCATCTACCAAAATTTCATGATTGTTATTCATCATACCCAAGGTAACAAATTAGTTTACGGTTTGATTTATTCGGCTTAAATGTTTTAAGTTTATGCGGCATTTTAATTCAATTATCCCGTGATCAAAAACGTTTTACTAAAAATAACATTGGCCGTTGTACTTTTCATGATAGCTTTAACCGGCTGTAAAAAAGAAAGCGCCGGTCGGGGCCCCGATTTTGCCAAAGACGATGCGGCTTTCACCGTTTATGAAAACTCGTTCCTTGAAAACTTATGGAAGCTAAACCCCGATTGGGCAACAACAGCCGGATACCATAAATACGATAGCTTGCTGTATATCCCCAACGATCAAAGTCGGGGTAAAATGCTGGATTTTGCCAAAGTACAAATGGACTCCCTAAGCCGCTTTGATGTAAACACGCTTAACGAAGGCAACCGCGTTGATTACAACATGATGCAAAACCAGCTGGAGTATGTTCAATGGCAAATAAAGCAGCTAAAAAGCTACGAATGGGATCCCTCATCCTATAATGTGATCAGCACTTTTGCTTATATCCTTAATGAACATTATGCCCCGTTGCCAAAACGCCTGCGTAATTTTTACCAGCGTATGGTTAACGTGCCGCTGTTTTATAAAGATGCCGAAAAACAAATTAAAAACCCTGTTGCCGAACTGCTGGGCCTGGCCATTGAGCAAAACCTGGGCGGGTTGGATGTGATAGGAAAAGATTTTGCCGATTCGCTGCAAAAAACCAACATCCCCAAAGCCGAACAAAAGCTGATGGTTGACAGGGCCGCGGTTACCGTTAAAGCCATAAAAGATTACGCCGAATGGTTAAAGAATTTAAAAAACGACCATCCCCGCAACTTCAGGCTGGGGAGGGAGCTGTACGAAGATAAATTTAAGTACGAGATTGTGGCTGCCAAAACCGCGCAGCAGGTTTGCAATGCCGCTACACAACGTAAAAAGTATGTTCACCAGCAAATGGCTAAAATAAGCAGGCAGCTATGGCCAAAATATTTTGGCAAAAAGGCAATGCCGGCCGATAGCCTGGAGATGATAAGCCAGGTGATAGATACCCTGTCGGGTAATCACGTTAAGCCGGAAGATTTTCAATCGGCTATTGTGCAGCTGATCCCTAAGCTGAATAATTTTGTGCGGACAAAAGACCTGGTAACGCTTGATGCAACAAAGCCACTCATCATTCGCAAGGAACCCGGCTATATGGCCGGTGTTGCCGGTGCATCCATGAGCGGCCCCGGCCCCTATGATAAGGACGGCAACTCGTACTACAACGTAGGCAGCCTTTCTGGCTGGACTAAAGAAAAAGCAGAGAGTTACCTGCGCGAGTATAACCAATACATCATCCAGATATTGAGCATTCATGAAGCCGTTCCGGGGCATTATGTACAGGGAGTGTATGCCAACAGGTCGCCAAGTATTATCAAAGCAGTATTTGGCAACGGCGCTATGCAGGAAGGCTGGGCCGTTTATGCAGAAGAGATGATGCTGAACGCCGGCTATGGCAACAGCGAGCCCGAAATGCTGCTGATGTGGTACAAATGGAACCTTCGGTCGGTATGTAATACCATTTTAGATTATAGCGTACACAGCGGTAGCATGACTAAAGAGCAAGCTATAAAAATGCTCACCACCGAAGCCTTTCAGCAGCAGGCAGAGGCCGAGGGCAAATGGAAGCGGGTAACCGTGAGCAGCGTACAGCTCACCAGCTACTATACCGGCTATAAAGAAATTACTGATTTGCGGGATGCCTATAAAGACAAAATGGGCGATAAATATAAACTGAAAGAGTTTAACGAGAAGTTTTTAAGCTATGGCAGCGCACCGGTAAAATTTATAAAGGATGCCATGCTGGCCAAGCAGCCCGCGAAGAAGGAATAAGGATACTGTTTTATAGCTAAAAGGACTTGCAAAGTTAATTGTAACCAGGGAAATCGTTTTTAAAAGTTGGTGCTGAAGCAAGGTAGCTCCTAAGGAGCAAAAAAAGGTTGAATTATTTGTTTTCTACAAATAGGTAGCCTCTACGAGGCAGCTTTAAAGTGTATTATCTTGTAAAGGTTAACCGTTTGTAGCTGAAAAAGTTTAAAAGCGATTTCCCTGCAATTGTAACCATTGAAGCCGAAGAAACTAAGTTCTGTTAATTCTAAAATCCTGAAAATTCTGATTCAGACAAAAGCGTTAGGGATAGGAGCGGATACCGGCCAATGTGGTTAAGGCCTGTGCAGTATGAGTGCATAGCCCGGCCAAAGGCAACGCCATAGCTAAAATAAAAATAAATCCACAAAAAAAAGATAGCCCATGAACAATAAATTCCCATGGACTATGAACCATGAGCCATTATCCATGAACTATCAAAGTCTTTGTTACCTGTTTTACTTAGGATGCGTAGTGATTTTTTATCTGGTTGGCCAATTGAGCCATAACATGGGCGCCTAACTTGCCCCGGCTGCAAACCACATCGCTGCGGTTTTTATCAAAATTAACTTCTGCAATAACTTTACCCTGGTCAACCACGCGGAACTTTCCTGCTTCGTTGGGTAAAACAGCTACCGCACGCTCATCATTTTTAAAATTGATTAACACGTGGAACTGATGCTGTGGTATAAATGCTATTTGCTGTAACATAAATGCCTCCTTTCGGTCTTGAAATGCCTGAAAAATTAAAGTCAATTGGTTACTATAAAGTTAACGAAATTAGTTTTAATAAATTGCTATTTTTTAGCATATTTTTTAGCCAAAATATTATAATATCTTAGCCTATTATAAGCTACCAACTATGAAGTACCTGTTTAACTTGTTTTTGCTGTTTTTTGCCGCAATTTCGTGCCAGGGGCAAAAGCTGAAATTGGTTTTAAATTTAACAAAAGGCAATACCTACAACATGGTTACCGCCACCACATCGGCTATAACCCAAACCATAAACGGGCAGGTAAACCATATTGATGTAACAGTAACGGGCACAACCGCCTTTAAGGTGCTTAGTGCCGATGATTCGCTGTACTATATGGAGGTTACCTATAAGTTCCTGACCATGAAAATGCAATTGCCCGAGGGGCCGGTTAGTTTTGATTCCGAAAAAAGAGATCCGGCTGATTTAATGTCGTCTATGTTGGGCGCGCTCATAGATAAGCCCTTTACGGCAACGTTTACAAGGAGCGGTAAAATCCGGTCGGTTAATAATGTGGAGCGGATGATATCATCTGTACTGGATGGTTTTCAGGAAATTCAGGGCGTGCAGAAGGAGGAATTGAAGGCAAAGTTTATCCAGTCGTTTGGTAGCAACGCTATCAAGGGCAGCATCGAAATGTCCACAGCCGTGTTCCCCGAAACACCGGTTGCCCGGAATGATAAGTGGACAATAAATACAACCCTTCAAAGCACCATGAAGGCCAATGTAGCTATGGTTTATCAACTGACCGACGCCACGCCGGACAGTTACGTAATTCACGGTGAAGGCAGTATAACCACTATCCCCGCCCCGCCAGACGCGCAAATGAAATATAATATGAAAGGCACCATGACATCAGATGTTAAAGCCGACAGGGCAACCGGCTGGATTACCGAATCGAAAATAAAGCAAAGCATAGGTGGCACCGTAGCCATAAAAGATAATCCCGACGCCCCCGGCGGCGCTACCTTCCCGATGAGCATGGTGAGCCAAACGGTTATTACTGACCGATAGTTCATTGGTTCACTTGTTCATTAGTTCATTGGTCCTGTCTGGTTGGATTACCAGGTAGGAGCATTCAGCAAAAAAATAATCGCGCACTGTGTTCGCTATGCCCGCGTTCCAATGAACCAATGAACCAATGAACCAATGAACCAATGAACCAATGAACCAATGAACCAATGAACCAATGAACCAATGAACCAATGAACCAATGAACCAATGAACCAATGAACCAATGAACTAAATTATTACCTTCGTACCATGTCACCCGCCGAAGCTAAAAACCAGATTAAGGCCCTCAGCGCCGAATTGAAGCAGCACAATTACAATTATTATGTGCTGGCTATGCCTACCATCAGCGATTTTGATTTTGATAAAAAGCTGGAACAGTTAAACAAGCTGGAAAAGGAATTCCCAGAGTTTTTAGACCCTGATTCGCCTACGCAAAAGGTGGGAGGCGAGGTTACCAAAGAGTTTGTAACGGTAAGGCACCGCTGGCCCATGTTATCGTTAGGGAATACCTATAACGAGCAGGAACTTGTGGAGTTTGACCAGCGCATCCGCAAGGCCATAGGCGACAGTTTTGAATATGTTTGTGAGCTTAAGTTCGATGGCCTGAGCATGAGCTTAACCTACGAAAACGGTAAACTTGTACGTGCAGTAACCCGTGGTGATGGCACGCAGGGCGATGAAGTGACCACCAACGTACGCACCATACACAGCATACCAAAAAAACTGACATCTGGCGGGTATCCCGACCTGTTTGAGATTCGCGGCGAGGTGTTTATGCACCTGAAAGCTTTTGAACGTTTGAATAAAGAGCGTACAGATAACGGCGAAATGACGTATGCCAACCCCCGTAATTTTGCATCGGGCACTATGAAACTGCAGGATTCGGCCGAGGTGGCCAGGCGGCCGCTGGATTGTTTCCTGTATGGTTTGTACACCGAGAAAACATTATTTAAAACCCATTGGGAAAGCCTGGAGGCTGTAAAAAGCTGGGGCTTTCATGTAGATAACCATAGCAGGCTTTGCAGCGACATTGGCGGCGTGCTGGAATTTATAAGCCATTGGGATAAAGAACGGTTTAATTTGAGCTATGATATTGATGGCATTGTTATTAAGGTAAATAACTACTCGCAGCAGCAGGAGCTGGGCTTTACATCCAAATCGCCGCGCTGGGCTATATCCTATAAATTTAAGGCCGAGCGGGTAGAAACCGAATTGCTGCAGGTAACTTACCAGGTGGGCCGGACCGGCGCGGTTACCCCGGTTGCCAATTTAAAGCCGGTATTGCTGGCCGGCACAACCGTAAAGCGCGCCACGCTGCACAATGCCGATGAAATTACCGAACGTCTTAAACTGCACGAGCACGATACCGTTTTTGTTGAGAAGGGGGGGGAGATCATCCCCAAGATCATTAGCGTTAATTTAGATAAGCGCAAGCCTGATGCTAAGCCTATAGCATATATAACCCATTGCCCGGCATGTGATACGCCTTTATTGCGTACTGAAGGCGAGGCTGCGTGGTATTGCCCGAACGACGAAGGCTGCCCGCCGCAGATAGTAGGTAAAATGCAGCATTTTATAGGCCGCAAGGCCATGAATATTGATGGCCTGGGCGACGAAACCATCGAAACACTGCACTCTCGCGGGTTTATAAACCATATCAGCGATATCTATGATTTGCACACCCATGCAGCCGAATTAAAGCAGATGGGCCGCTTTGGCGAAAAATCTATCAGCAATATGCTGGACGGTATCGAAAAATCAAAACTAATGCCTTTTGAAAAAGTGCTGTTTGGGTTGGGTATCAGGTACGTTGGCGAAACGGTGGCCAGGAAACTGGCTTTCCATTTTAAAACCATTGATAAGCTGATGGCGGCCACCGAAGAGGAACTTACCGCCGCCGACGAAATTGGCGGCCGTATAGCCCAAAGCATCGTGGAGTACTTTAGCGACGAAAAACATCAGCAGGAGATTGAAAAATTAAATGCCGCCGGGCTGCAGTTTGTAGCCGAAGAAAAGGAAGTGACGCTGGCCAGTGAGAAACTGGCAGGCCAAAGCTTTATCATTTCGGGCGTGTTTGAAAAATTTTCGCGCGATGAGCTGAAAGATATCATTGAACAAAATGGTGGCAAAATTTTGAGCAGTATTTCGGCGAAGTTGAATTACCTGGTAGCCGGTGATAACATGGGGCCGGCCAAGCTCGAAAAAGCGCAAAAACTCAATATTCCCATCATCAGCGACCAGGAATTATTGGATTTGATTGCGTAATTGTAGGGTTGTTATTGATAATGTGAGATTGCAGGGCTGATTTGCATGGGAATTTGCATGCGCGAGATGCAATCAAGCATCTATAGATGAAAAATAATGGTGATAATCAACGCTTTAAGTCCGTCATTGCTTCGTGCCTTATAATGACGTCGATATAAGTTATTGATTATCAAATGTGTTTTTATTCCCTATCGGGAGGGGGTGGGGTGGAAAGTGCGGTACCAGGTTTTTTTTAGCACCAAAGTGTACTGTACCGGTAAAAGTGAAACACCCTGGTACGGGGTGGTACACCACCTGGGGTTAATATTTTTAAGTAAAACAAAACAATCAGCGAGAAGTGCTTGGGGTCGCAGGCAGGGGTGTGTTTTTCCGCGTTTCATTGCAGGTGCATAAACACACCTCTCCGCCCTCTTGAAAGAG
>Ga0307515_10011731_pt1 | contig 16582 bp, 4 predicted proteins | sample 17_EM_MG_FD_194513 | JGI IMG/M metagenome (GOLD analysis project Ga0307515, IMG submission 194513) | Populus trichocarpa ectomycorrhiza microbial communities from riparian zone in the Pacific Northwest, United States - 17_EM | ecosystem: Host-associated > Plants > Roots > Unclassified | place... | reverse complement strand
AAAGCTATTAGGGGCTTTACTACAAAAAGATATAGACGGATTAATTAGGTATAATTATCTAAAAATTATAGTAACTTAAAAAGAACTAGGAAGAATTTATAAGTTACCAAAAAGCTTTTAGGTATAAAGAATTCTAAAAGCATAGCTAGAAGATCTATAGGCGGACATATATAAAAATTAAGAAGTAAAGTATATTCTAAAAAGCATAGTAGAGCAATTTATAAAAAACTTCTATAAGGGATTAACTTAAGGATATAATAGAGCCACGGGCTTAGTATTAAAACTTTAGAAAGAGTATATTATTAACGGAATCTAGGGCTTAGCATAAAAAATTATAAAAAATATCTAGATTGCTAAAGGAATAAACTAATAAGGCATAAGCCATATAGAGGGCTACAACCTATTAAAATACTAGAGAGACTATAGGAGGTTATATTATAGGACTTCATTATTAAGTTACTAAAGTTAAGAAATCCTATTACCGGATAAGATTATAATATAATTTTAGTAATAGTGGATAAGCTTATAAAGTGGGGATACTTTATAATATATACAGAAGAAATATTAGTAGAAGATATTACTAGAATTTATGTTAAAGAAGTATTCGTAAAATATAGAGCACTAAGTAAGATTATATTAGATAGAGATTTAAGATTCGTAGTAGTATTCTAGGAGGTATTCTTAGCGGAATAAGAAGTTAGAGCAGCAACTTCTACCGCATATTATCCGCAGATAGATAGTTAAATAAAAAGATTAAACTAGACACTAAAGCAGTATCTAAGGCACTATATTAATCACGTATAAAACAATTAGGTATTGCTATTACTAGTTATATAATTTATATATAATATAATACCTTAAAAGGGAATAGGTATATTACTATTTAAGGTAAATTACGGATATAAGCTAAAAATATTATTATTACTATAGCAAGCAAAAAAAACAAGTAGCATAGCTAAAGAAAGGATAAAGACGTTAATGAATCTTTATATAGACCTTATAGAATTAGCGAAGAAAGTATAAAAAAGAATAAAAAAGTACTATAACGCTAAGAGATCTAAGGGACTAGATCTTAAGGAGGGAGATAAAGTATAGCTACTACACAAAAATTTCAAGAGTTAATAACTAAGTAAGAAGTTAGACTATATTAGACTAGGACCTTTTAAAATTATATAAAGGATTTTACTAGTTACGTTTAAGTTAAACCTACTAGCCAAGATAAAGATCTACCCTATACAGCATATTATAATACTAAAGCCAGCATATAGAAATATTAAGCCACTAGTTTATAAAGCAGATATATATAGAGGATAAGAAGAAGATAAATAGTAAGTTTTAAAGATCGTTAGTTATAAGGACATTAATAATAAAATATAGTACGAAGTTAAGTAGATAGGCTATAATAAGACTACCTAGGAACTATTAGAGAATTTAAAGAATGCTATAGGAAAGGTATAGAAGTATTAAAAGAGATTAGGTTAGGCAGCATTAATAAAAAAAATCGCTAAAGAATAAGTTACCTAAGGGGGACCTAAGAAGAGCAGTTGCCGAGCTACTTAGATTTATTTCCTTCTCTATTAGAGGAGAATCCGTTCTTTTATTACTAAGTTCCTATAGACCCTATTTTATAAGTTTCTACTCCTTAAAACAACCCTTTTTATAAACCTTTTTAAGATAAAGTAAGTAAGTAGACGCCGCGATATAAGTATTTAGGGCCTTCTATTCCACGTTATAAGAACATTCTAACTTAATAAAGGCTTAAGACAGTTTACTATCTAGCTACGTAGCAGCAAATTAAACATAAAACCCTAAGATAAATTAATTAGAGAACTAGACGACTATTTAAAGTAATAGGTCGCGCATATTTAGTATTAGAGGTAGAGCGAACGTTATAGAATAAATAAATATTTGCTTTAGTGCACTCTAAGTAAGAGAACGGTTATCGTAAAGATAGGTTTGCTAACGCAATATAAACTAATCCCTCTTTCAAATAGCAAGAATATAGAGATAGTATAATCTCACTAAGAGATAATATTGCAGTAATAGTGCGAGCACAACGTTGGGCGTATAAAGAAGAAATTGCTTTAGGTATAATAAGTAATAATATTAACTAAATTAATTAGATAGATATTACACCTCTAGTAAATAACTTAGAGATATTAGGAATCTTTAAGGATAAAGATAAAGACAAGGGAGATAGTATTACGGACGCTTTAAGTACAATATTATAACTACTTAGGGAAGAGTTAGAAGAAGCTAGTTAGTTAATTTAGGTATAGTCCAGAATGGAGCTAATAGGGCTATATAATAAGGAATAGTAACTAAGGTTATATAATATACTACGTATTAAATAGGAGGAATAAAAGGAACTTACGTACCTTATGTATAACACGTATATTATATATAAGAAGGATTTTATAGGAGTACGGTTGTGTATTTAAGGACCCTTAATCCCTACCTAGATAGTTCCTTCTTTGTAGTAATTCTCAGAATACAATTAGAGTTAATTTATTAGGTAACCACTCCACTAGTTATTATTACGTTGTTAACTTTAATTTACATTGCTTATACACCTAGCCCGTTAACGAGCCCATTGTAGTTCTTGCTACAAGGTTCCGTTACAGCCCTATTGGTTTCAGTAATAACTATTATAGTTATAATAACGCCTATTTAAAAGCCAATCTTATTAAAATTCTAGGTATTTTTATTAAAAATCCTATATTATATCTTTATATCTAAAAAGCGTTTAAACTAGGCCTAAATAAGTATAGGATCTTTGCATTTAGCACGCTAGTAATTATACTTACAATTCTATTTAGATTATAGGTCGTTATAGCGCTTAATAAAGTTATATACCTATTGCTTACTAACTAATTATAAGCTAGGGTACTGGGTAGCTAGCAGGCTAGCTATCTACTATATAGTCGCGTTTTATAGTAGCATACCGCGTTAATCTATTAATAGAATCTACTGCTTAAGGCTTTCTTTTTATGCTAGTATAAGGCGGCGATTTAATGCAATAGAACCGTACTTTAGCTTAGTGCCTTTAGCACGTCGTCCTACTATCGTCCTAGGCATATTATACGTGGCGGTGGCCTTCCGGAAACTTGTAAATTGGCCTTACTTATAGGCATTAATAGATAAAAGAAGTCTACCCTCTTAAAAAAGGGTTTTTTCCTATTATGGGGTAGCTATTGAGGTTATAGTTATATAACGCGTCGCGTCTCTCACGATTTTAATAGGGTAGTCCATATGCCCGCATGATCTACTTGCCCGCAGACTACGTTAGTATACATAGCTCTTCGGCGCCGATAAAAGCGGCGGAATAATGGCACGGGCCACAAACACCAAGACACCCCCCTAAACAATTACAATAAACAACAATATACACACCAAAACACTCCTAATTATCCTCAAATAATGCCTAGAGATGGGGCGCCTTTATAAGGAACAAAAAGGCCGAAAATTAAGGGCCTAACCAGTTACTCCTCCACCTAGCCTTCTTCCTAAGCTGGGAAAACACTTAGAAACACGCTCTTAAGCACTTATTTTTGGTATACCTCCTTTCTCTTAGGTTCTTAGTGTTCTAATCTCTTAAGATTAGCTTTTATAAATTGCCTATGTTTTACTACATAACTTATAACGCGTTATTGCCTTAGGAAAAGTACGTATATACTATAATTAAGAGGGCCTAAATCTATAAAGAAGGAAACGAGGCCTTACTAAAAGCAATAGCGCAGCCATTAGTGGCTATCTTAAAGATGCCTCTATCCCCTAAAATAATAAGGGCAAGCCATAGAAGAATATCGCTATTAATACTAGTATATCTCTGCCAGAAGTCCCTTATTTTAAGCCCCCTGGAATATATTCTCTTGGCTTAAAACTAATCTAAAAAGCATATAAAGAGGATTAAGGAATTATCAACGCCATAATAAAAGAAGAGAGGGAGCTAGATAAAAGGCAATGTGTTAATTACCTTAAATTTATAGATATATATTTAGAGAAAAGGCCCTATTTTATAGACTATAATAATATAGCATTTTATAATAAATTGTTACAAAAGTGGGCATAAGCTAGAATACAATATGCTAAACGGGGTAGTAATTAAAGAAGGCTACGTACGCGTAACTATACATAGTTAATACAAAGACATTTAGATAAAGAAGAAGAGTCTTTATATACTAGGTATGGGTATAAATAGGGATTATAGGGGGACGTGCATAGGTATCTTAGAACAAACGTAAGCACGGGTCAAGAACGTCAAAACGCGCAGGGACGTAAGAACGTATAAGTCTCGTGATATAAATATTGCTTTAGTTTAGGGCTAGAGATTACCTATAGAATTAAGAAAAAAGGGATTGCTATTACCGCTATTTGCCCTAAAATGTTTATAAAAAGGCAGCCACTAGGAAAATAAAAAGAAAAAGGTATAGAAGAAGGAGTATTTTAAGTTATTCTCTATCTTTATTATAATTAGAAAGAATTAGAGATTATTTATCCCTTACTAGGTATCTAGTAAGGTTAGTAAAATAAATACAAAGGCCTATATCTAGTAGATATTGCTAAAGCTTCTTAATAAGTTTAAGAAAGAAGGAATTATATTATACTAGGATACTAATTTAGCCTATAAATTAAAGGCTATAATTAAATAGGTAAAGGATAATGGACTAGAACTTATTACCTTGCCTAGCTGTTTACTAGATTTCTTAATTATTAAGTCTCTAGCGTATACAATTAAGAGAAAGTTCTATTCTATTAAGTGCGAAACAGAGGAGGAGGTAATAGCACAATTTAAGAAGATTTAGGAGGAAGAAGTGGATTAAAAGATAATCCAGCATATATACAGCTGCTACATTAAGCGCTTGCACGATTACCGGCGTGCAAATAGGCAGATAACACAGTATTAAGCATAAATTAAGCGTTCAATTATACATAGAAATCAAGGTGTAGCCGAAAATCTGGTGTTTATGGCCCGTGCCGTTATTCCGCCGCTTTTATCGGCGCCGAAGAGCATGGAGCTTGGCAAAGGAATTCCTCCTTTCTCATTAGTTAACGTAGCTGACCAGGAAGCGAGCCACCCTACGTAGCGAGCCACACAAGAATATTCCTACCATTTTTTATTTCATAGCAAATCACACTAAAATTAAAAAGCCTCAGCATATTACACGATGCCAAATCAATCCTTACCCTCTTGCGAAGCCGAGACTACCATACAAAATATCATACAAGATCTTTCTTCTGGTGTTAAGCCGTCGATTCGCAAGGCCTCTAGCGCCCACGGAGCACCCAGATCTACCGTTAGACATCGTCTTGCTAGCCATCTCCCACAACACAAAGCTTACCCGGGTTTATTGCATCCTTTATAAGAACAGCAAATTATTAAATAGATCTACGAATATTAATCCTAGGGCCTTCTGTTAAAGGTTAATATGCTCTTAGAAATGGCTTATTCCCTTTTAGGAAAAGGCTAAACCGTAGGCAAGCATTAGGGGTAGAGATTCGTTCAACGCCACGGTCTTAGTACTATACTAAGTCATCAGCTTGACTGCCAAAGAGCTTAGAATGACGATCCAGTAGTTATACGTAATTGGTTTACGTTCTTCTATGCCGTTCGTAAGCGATATTAAGTTAAGCATTTAAAATTCATCAGCAACTTTAACGAGAAGGGGGTAATACTAGGCCTTACAGCGGTGGCCTAGGTAATCGTGTCAGGTAAGATGTGTAGGGAGAGGTTAAAAAATCGAACAGTTATACAGCCAGGTACTCGTAAGTTAGTATCTATAATTAAGACAATTTGTGCCGACGGCTCTCTACTACCTGCCTTCTTGATTTAGAAGGCGTAATGCCACCAGGAAGGATGGTATTAAATTACTAAGTAAAATAAGGGCCTTCGCGGATACACGTACGCCACCTCCCCTAGTGGGTAGACAGACAACTCCTTAGGCCTACATTATATTAAATATTACGATAAATATACAAGACACCTTGTGGAAGATTCCGACGGTAAAATACAGTAATATCACCTACTTTTGATGGATAATTATTCGAGCCACCTTACCTAGCAATTCGTTAAGTATATACTCGCGTATAAGATCGTCCTAGTGGCTCTACCACCTCATTCGACTCATAAGCTCCAACCACTAGATGTGGGTTGTTTTGGGCCACTCTCTTACTACTACGGGAAGCAGGTAGATGATATCTGTTAATATAGCCATTTAGGTATTAATAAGGAATATTTTTTGAAGCTCTACCCAAAGGCGCGCATGTAGGCATTTACCCCTAATATAATTAGTAACGCCTGGAAAGCTATAGGCCTTCTACTATATAATCCTACTACTATCTTAAAGACTCTTACCCGTACGGAGCCTTCTGAAAGCCAGGATAAAGAGGAATTAAATACACCTACTACTTTATGCACTCTAAAGAAGCCAAGAACTGTAAGGGAAATTAAATCTCTATATAATTAAATTAACGAATTAACAACCACACGACTTAACGGCTTGCTTAAGACTCTAACTCGGCGATATCTTAAAAAGCTTTTTAAAGCTTTAATAGGCTTCGCAACCGACTCCTATATCTAAAGGGAAGAAAATAAGAAATATTAAAGCTTTTATATTAATAAGAAGTCAAGCAGGCGACTCCTTAGTAAGGGCAGAGTCCTTAGTTAGGAGGACGTTAATTAATTAAAATCTGAAGATCTATAGAAGCAGGAGGCCTCTGCGCAAAAGTTGACTTAAAGGGAGTATAAGGAAGGAACGACTCTACCAGAGCTTAACGTCGCTATATTAAGCAGAGCCGTTCTAAACCCTAGTGAGTATAATCAAGATTGGGCTCACCTTTCTTATATATTTAGGTGTGATCCTTAGCCTATAAATAAGTGGATTAATAGGTCGTTGATCTGGAAGGGGACGTCGCAGGAATGTGGTAGTCGCCCGTGCGATTGGTCGGCGCGCGGGTCTCTATCACCACCAAAACGTAGATAAATTATTTCAAGCAATATTACGATAGAAATAGTGGTATAAAAGCTTCAATTTGGTCTATTTGGAATATATATAAGCTCGTTGTTGATTTTATTATAAATTGATCAAATATCACCTGTATGTGGCTCGCTACGTAGGGTGGCTCGCTTCCTGGTCAGCTACGTTATTATAGTTTTCTTATCAACTGCAACTCGCTTCCAGATAAGAGCCTCCCACATCAAAATATCGTCTTTATATATAAATTCTCATATAAATCAAATATAATCATATGCGCATACTTTCTTGACTCTATTTTCTCACCATGAGCCTAAGGCTTCCTCCCTACCGTGTCTAGCAGATCTACGTCGCCTTATACTATAGCTGGGCAGTTAAATGGATTACTACAGCCACTTAAATATATAAGACAACGATATACCGTATTAGAACATCCTTGGATATATAGGGGACTCCTTATCTACCAAGCCTTGCTAAAATAGGGAGGCCTTGAGTTCTTACTACTTTGTATAAGAATATACGTAACGATTAACGTTATGGTGTTTAGTTAATTTCTAACCAATTTTAATATAGGCTCTCCTTGCATTTCTTACCGATTAGCCAACTGCCTTCCTTAATAAAATGGCCTGGTTCCTATATAACAAATTTAATATAATTATAGGCCTCTTAACTATCTGGAAGACACTTTCACGCCTTTTGTGGAGTAGGAAGGTAGTATAAAGAAAAGCGCTTAAGCGGGCAGAGGATCTACGTTCCCTATAGAAGGGACGCTAGATTATATAGGACATTTACTAATTAGTATTTATTAACGAATTAGGAGCTAATGAGAGAACTAGGTATAGGAAGTTTAGGTAGAGTCCTATTAATCTACCTGCAATTAAGGTGTCTTTAATTCGACGCTCTAAGCGGTAGAGTATACTATTAGCCTATACTTATAATGGCTTCCTTAAGGGGACGTTAATATATTAAGGCTCTGTTACTACTAAAATATTTAACGCTTGGATTAAGGCTGTAGTTCTACCACAGTGTGCACCTGGTACAATCTTAATTATAGATAACGCATTAATTTACAGGAACTAGGTAGGGGAGTTAAATTGGATAAGTATATATATATAAAAGTTAATAGGAAGTAGGAGCTCCGAACTCTCTGCGAGAGAGCTAGCGTCTATATAGAGTATCTACTACTATATTCTCCAGAGTTTAACCTAATTAAGCTTGCTTTTTATAACCTTAAGACGTAGGTTTAATGCAATATTTATAGCCTTAGTAACTATATAGACTTTAAAAGCTTTTTAAGATTTGGTATACAAAATATAGGTAATTATATAGCTGCGCGATCGCATTTCTAGCACGTAGGTTATCTAGTAGTTAACTAGTTAGTTTCTTATATACATAATAGATATAAAAGACACTAGAATAATATAAAGCCTACCTAAATTTAAACTTCCTATAAGCCCTTAGGTCTCGTCAAAGCTTTAATAGGGCACCTCCCTTAAAGCTAAGGTCTTCCCATATACTATTACTGATTTTGTTCTTATTCCGTAAGGCCTCTAAGTCGTAATCGTTTTTAAGCAGGGTGTTAGCAATATAATTAAGCTTAGTAATTAGCTCTACCGAGCTCTAATATAGCTACGTTTAAAGCCAGTTAAAGTAGTTGTAAAGCTCTATAGTAGGATTAAGCCTGGGCGTAATTAGGCTTATTAAAGGCTCTGCTACCTAATTTAAATTATCCGGCTTTATCAGGGGAGGTTATTAGGGAGGTTACTGGGGTATAACGGCCTGCTAATATAAGTAAGGAGCGTACTGCATATGCTGCTAGTATTGATACTAAGCAGGGTATAGTTAGTAAGGGTTATATGGGGGGAAGTTCGTTGGATGATTAAGCACGGTCTTCGCCTATCGCGCCCTTATTGCACCGTCCTTTTAGCTTAATAGGATCGTAATTTAAGTAGGAGGCTTATTAGCAGTAGCCTTCCCCTTAAGGATCTCGTTCCCCTATAATGTTATTATACTTTTATTAATTAGGTAGTAATCTGCTGGGTAATTTAGGTTGCTATTAACCTAGTAAGTACGCCTATTGTTCTAGCATGCATTAGTTCTATATTCCCATTAAAATATAATTAGTAGGCCTCCGTTCTTAGCTATAACTTTATTTAGCATAGTGCTGGGTAGATTTAGACGTTAAATAGTAGTAGTACTACTACCGGAGGCCTTCCCTTTCTTACTTTAGCCAGTTATAGCCTTTATAAGTGTTTTTAGTTAAATGCCGAGAGCCTGCATTATATGGCCTCCTAGCGAATTTAACGAATTTAACGTTACAGGGAGCTCCGAAAGTGTTACGGTAGCCTTTACTTTTAAGCCCTTCCTTTTATTACTGTGCTAAGCGTCTAAGACAGAATCCATAGCTTAGATATCTTTATAGCTGTGTAGATCTATAATAACTTTATCTTTTTTAGTACCCCAATTATAGGAAGCTGCAGCTTAAATTAGGGCAATAGGCTTAAATCGCCCTAGGTATTTTACTCGAACTTTATTAATCTAGGCGATTAATTAAAAGTATATAAAACCTCCATATATATGCACTCTTTTGGCAGTATTCGCAAGCGGTATTGCTTCTACTACTATATGCCAAGTAAGAGTATATTAAATAATCTCTAAATCTACCTCTGGCTCTAGCTCCTGTATTATATCTAGTTCGGATACAACCTTATATAATACTAAGGGAGACTCGTCTTTTGCAGCAGCTTTAGTAGCTTAACGTTCTGCTAGTATTATACGCAGCAATTTATATACTGGTTAAGGAGGTGGCTTCTATAAGGCTTTAGCTTCTTTAATATCTTCTTCCTAGCCTGTTTAGAAGATCGCTAAGAGGATACTTCCTTATTCTCTACTACTACCTTTCTTAACCAACGTCGCCGCCGCGGTAAAGTTTGTATTGCCAATTAAGTCACCTTGTAATTATTAAGAGGATAGTCTAGAGGCAGCATACTAGCTAGAATAAAGCCCTCCTTACCAGGGGGGATAGTAGTAGGCGAGCTATAGTTCTTATCCTTATTAATCCCAATATCGTCCACGTCTAAGAAGTTAACCTTATTATCGCTTACTTTAACGGCAATAGCAGAAGCTTCCGTATTATTGGCTTTAACTTTTTTAGGTGTAACCTTAGTGCGTGGAGTATTCCTAATAAGAGAACTAGAGCCAGGGCAACCTCGTGGAGCGCGTTGGGGTACTAAGACCTACGACGCGGCTCGTTTGCGACAGCTTAATGGGGGTGCCATATTAACTAAAACACCTGCCGAGACTTGGTCATAGAGAAGCCAGCAAGAAATAGAGCTTTATATATTTTTGAGTAAAAAAAAGTACTGCGCATACGATTATATTAAATTTGTATGAGAATTTGTATACAAAGACGATATTTTGATGTGGGAGGCTCTTATCTGGAAGCGAGTTGCAGTCGATAAGAAAACTATAATACTTTATTAATCGGACAGCGTGTCTTATCCTTGTCAATAATCCATGTCAGAAGGGACGTACTAATGAAACTTATGCCTGATACCGTAGTACATGATCGATCGCACGAAAACCTCGAGGGATAATGTGCGCGAAAATTCGTACCGCGGTCGCGCATCTAGGAGCCGTTTCAGTGTTTCAAGAACTTCCAGGATCCATCAATGTTCAAGAACCCAGAAAAGACCGAAATAAGGGACGATGATAAGGCTCAATCAAGGACCACTTTTAAAGGACAAATGAAATCAGCCTCGCCAACACCCCGAGTCAAGCGTCAAGCTTATTCACCCGTATCTTATTGTGGTGTCTATGGCTTCCCTTGGCGGATCTTTAATATATAGAACCCTATCATGCATTCACGCGGTGCGGGCTAGCCTACACCTGGTTGAGGCATCTTCAGAGCTGGAATCTGGCCTTCTCCCCTTCGTCACCCCTATCTCGAAACATCAGCCAATTCGCTGGCGATATGGCCAAGGAAATAAGCGGGAAGGACTACGTAGGGTAGGTAAGTTCGCTGACCTCACAACCAGACTGTCAGAGAGAATCGGAAATTAATCTCATGAACAGTTTGTGACCAATGCAGGGTGAGGGGGATTCGCTGCGGCAGGGAAAAGCCTTCCTGTGCAAATTGCACTCGCCTTAGCCTAAAGTGTGAATGGTCTGGTCAAGGCAAAAAATGCAACCAGACTGCTTTGCTGTGCGTGACAATTTCCTACATACTTCAAACCTCAGCTCACAGTTAGCAGTAGCCATACCATACTTGGATTGAGCAGTCGCCTTCAGAGTCTGGAAGTAAGTTTGGAATTCCGTCGGTACCATTCCCGGAAACTTTCTTATACTTGATTTGCAGTCTTCGGTATTAGACACTCAAAATTCGCTGAAACGCCTTTTTAGGGAGTCATCGATTGTCTCAACCGCTCCCATAACACCACCCGCCGATCATGCAAGGCCAATGCTCGAGATCCCTGCTTCACAGTCACCAGGCCTGGTGACGGAGGCAGTCTACGCGAGACCCTTTGGTCGCTTCGCTACGAACCAGAGGAGCGGTCGCAGCAAAAGATACTTTGGTCCCACGTCTCCGGAATCCCTAATGCCCGACATGAAAGACATCATCGCTGAGCGCTTTGGGACTGAACCTCGCGGACTGAGTGAATGCGCTCAAGAAGCCCAGAGAAAAATTGATATTCTGATAGTGCAGGGAGAAGGAGAGCTCCTCAAAGATGGGTCACCTCCCATGACACCTCTCTTCGCTATCTGGGACGTCATGATTGAGCCGTACTTTGCCACAAATAATCCGCGTTTCCCCATTTGCAGGAAAGAGAAATTCATTCAAATGGCTAATGACTTGCGACACTCCGCATCTCCGGAACAAGACCACGCATCGATCATCTGCTGTAATAATCTTATTCTCACGACCCTGACTGCGAACTCGCTGCGCTCTCGTCGCGGCAGACCAATACAATCCAAGCACGCACGCAAGAGATCGTCGATCGACTCCGACATCACCACAGGTTTCCTTGCGAACGCAAAGCGAGCCTCGAACGCATCGAGCTTCTACTTTCACCTCGTCTTATTAATCCCCAAGCACTCTTGTCTCTGGTATGCCCTTTCCTGAACCTCACTCCTGGAATGAGTGAAGTATATGTCGTGTACTTCGCTGACACGATCCAAACGTACAGTGCGCAGTGGCACAAGAGAATCTCTCTCCCGAAATATTCCAGTCACTCTTTGCTCTAGCTTCCCAATGCGCGAAGTCCATTGGTGTTGATTAGTGGTAGTGCTATCGAGATCAGCTTAGCGACGAAGACGCCAAAGAAAGGCGAAACCTTACCTACTGTTTATATATCCTCGATAAGGCACTCTGCTGGACTCTGGTACATTCCCAAGCATAGCAATATCTGATATCCACATTGACTCAACGACTATTGCACCCGATGACAGCGCCATTACCCATCTAGTTGCGAGAGCGGAGTTGGCTGCGATTGAAGAGACTATTTATCTTGAGATATACGCGAACCAAGTCAAGCCAAAAACCGAAGATCAAGTTCGTCAATTGGTGACCGAACTTTTACGGCGGCTCCAGGATTGGCCGGCGGACTCGGCAGTCGACCTAGACGGTGTGGAAAATGGATCCGATAGCTCCGCTTGGAAGATCGAGCTGGCCATCCATTTCTCTTGCGCGCAGTTGCTACTCGTTTGGCCATACAGAGACCACCCCGATGTTATGTTTCAGCGACGTGTAGACGCTGCCAGAAGGTGCACGAGACTTCTGCTGCGTCTCTGGAGCTCTACGTCGGACGAAGGGCGTCATGCAGCACTTCCACGGTTAGTGTTGAGCAACATCCACTCCTTTTGTAACGAGCGGTGACTAACTTGGTCGGTTTTGCACAGAATTCTTGCATCTCACCCTCCGCTATATCTACACGAGATTTGCGCCCATATCCTCCGCGGCCAAGGCGAAGAATCAGACACGGATTTACTTAGAAACTTCACCGAAATGCTTCAAACAATCACCGACTCTCGCGAAGAAAAATCCTTCAATAACAGGTTATACGAATTGTCACTCATCCTCATGGATGTGATAACCACCGCAAAAACCCAGTCCAGCTCCAAACGGCGGAAAACTGTTTGGAATAGCGAGCGCCAAACACCTATGAGTGTGCGGTCGCCTGCGCCTGGGCGCAGTTCTACATTTCACACCCCGAAATCAGACACCTACTCCTTATCCCATAATCTCAGCAGCATCATGTCCCCACTGGTAGTGGAAGCCGAGCATCAGAATTTGGAGGTTTCGATTTTCCGGATTGGGACGACTCATTTGGCCTCATCACGCCAACTGATTCCGGGCCTAGTGAGTCAGAGCAACATCAGGATAACGAATTGGTGTCAATAACGAACAGCTTTGGGAGGGACCTTTTGGAGAACCTCAATTTCCTGGCTAGTACTCTACAGCCAACAAGAGATGGGATGTCCGGGAAGGAGGCGTGGTGGGAATGAGCAGGTCTTGATATGAGATACTAGAGAAGATGATTTCAATTCTATTGTAAAAAGATGGTGAAGAGCAAGGAGTCTCTATATTGAAGAGGATAGAGTGGAAGCGTAGAATTGTTCCGGGTTAGATCGCAGGGTCATCAAATTATGCACACATGAAATGAATTGCGTTTCGTCACAGGCAAATGCAGAAACAATCATTTGTGGTCCATTGATCTAAATATCTATGTAATGTGCTGGGTATTCTCGACCAAGTTACTTTGGTGAACTACATAACTTCGTGAAACGGTGGCATCCAAAACTCGGCCACAATGATACCTTCTTCAGTATGGTCGCTGTGAATATTCGCCTGGGGCAGGGGTCCCAATGATATTTATATCCATTGCTTCTTAACGATATATTCATTCATAAGCAGTGATAACGATTGGATATTTTGAAATCCTTATGAATGAATATCCATAAGCTTATGAATATGTATAGGAAAGTTAAAGCCTCGTCGTGGTATAGTATTGTAGCAAAATAATGCTAAAGTGTATGCGTAGTATTAATTTTGTGCGCTATATTTCGCGTTAAAGTTGTGGGTAAAAAGTAAGAGGAAACTGCTGGTGAGTAATAAAGGGGGAATGCCAAGACTGGTGATAGAGCTCAGGTAAGTACGTATATAAGCTATATCGCGAATATCCATTCATATCGCGATATTTTGGCTCCCTTAATGATAATGATGGATATTTGGTCAAAATATCAATCCATTCATTACTGGGACCGCTGGCCTGGGGTATTCACTACCATATATACGTACATTTTCCAACCTCAGGCAGCGACAGCCATCAAAGCGTAGACCTGCTGGGCAGCTCTAGGTATTTTTCCTTTGCCTTCAGTCCCCTCCTCAATATCGATCATCTCCTTCGCCCAGTTGCAAATGCTGGTCGCCAAGAACTCCACCTCGCTCTCCGTGTTCGCAGCATGGAACATCAACCTAATCCTACTCAGTCCTTTCGGCACCGTAGGAAAATCGATGGGGAATGCGGATACACCGTTTAGTTGTAGGTGGAACACGAGCCACCAGTTGTAGCGCTGCCTGGTCCGGACGGGCACAATGTGCGCATTGAAATCATTCGATTCCCAGTCGTTCATCACGGGAATAGACAAGATACCCATGTCGGTTGCTTTGTCCCAGATTGGGTTGGAGCTCATGGTTTTGAAGAAGTGTTTTACAAGATACTGGATGTTGTCTTGGGACTGGAGGTATTGTTAGCTATCCGTGACCTGGTTTCACATTGAAAATTACATGCCTTGTGAGTTACCCCAGCTCTCAGCAGATTATATGCTGCCCGAATCCCCGCAACTGTAGGGAAGGACGGCGCCGTGGTGTAGATCACAGAGCGAGCAAAATTCATCAGGACGGATCGCACTGTTGAGTTTCCAAGAATAACAGCGCCAGTCGAGGCTAGAGCCTTTCCACACGTGTGGAGTCGAACTGCAATATCCTTTTCGACACCTAGAGCACTAACCAGACCTGCGCCTTTGGGACCCAGTATTCCAGTGGCATGAGCTTCATCGACGATGAAAACAGCATTCCCCTTAGGACATATTTCCATAGCGACCTCAAGCATCTCCAGTAACGGGCAAACGTCGCCGTCCATGCTGTACACTGACTCCACGGACACGAGAAGCGAGCGAGATCCGTCTCTGATCATGGACTGCGTGTCAACGATATTTGCCATCGTTTCCCGTAACGAGTCGACGTCATTGTGGCGGAAGGCAACCCTGGTAAGAGCTAAGGATTTTTCCATTCCGTCGTGCGTGCTCGCATGGACAAGCTCATCGTACACGATAGCATCGCCCGGCCGCGGGATTGCGGAGTAGATGGCCATGTTTCCCTCATAGCCCGAGTTAACGATAAGGGCGGTTTTGGCACCGTGGAAATCAGCAATCTCCTGCTCCACCTCTTCAATGTAGTCGTAGTTGCCGTCCATTAGGCGGGATCCTCCAGCATACAACGCGAAGTCTGGATTGCGTGCCAACTCTTCTAGGAATGCTTTTCGGATTTCTCCCGTGCGTCCAAGGGAGAGGAGATCGTTGGAACAAAAGTCAACGGCTTTGCCCATTTTCCAGGCGCTCTTTGTGCGTGTAAACATGGCATGGTCGGCTCGTCGGACATCCAGGGCTTCCTCCAGGTTGCGATAGAACGTCGGGGCATTTCCCATCTGAGGAGCCTTGAGTTTCTGGTCCTTGATCCATGACTCAAGCATTTGCGCGGCTGCCATGTTGATGAGATTGAATTGAGAATACCTGGCAAATATAACTGGTGGTTGTCCAGAATGAGAATGAGATGGAGAGAGGTAGAATACAATATCCGGGAAGTTTTGCGTTTCTCATCTCGTTTGTGAACGTGAAAAGTAGATGTAAGTTCGCGCCGTGCCTTTCAACGGGAACGGAACCCGGCCGGTCAGGATCGGGACAGTAGCTCTTGGCAGTAACTTTACTGTCCGAATCTTTTGATCGGCGGTTCAGCAGGCGGCTCAGGAAGCCAAGACACTACTTTGGGCCTGTTTTAGCCTTCCCGTTATTTATTTTTACTTTTTCTTGTGCTTTATGTGTCCGTGTCTCCCCCTGTGTCTCTTTCTATGCGTCTTTTTCTGGGCGTCTTTTTTTGTGTCTCTTTCTATGCGCCTCTTATGTGTCTCTTTCTACGCGTCTTTTTTTATGCGTCTTTTTTTATGCGTCTTTTTCTATGCGTCTCTTTTTGCGCGTCTCTTTCTACTTGTCTCCCTTTGTAAGAGAGGCATGGGCAGAGACGCGAGCAGAGGTGCGAGCAGAGGCATAAGTAGAGCTATGAGTAGAGCCCGAGTAGAACAACAAGCAGAGCCACGAGCAGAGCCACGAGCAGAGCCACAAGCAGAGCCATGAGCAGAGCCATGAGCAGAGCCATGAGCAGAGCCATGAGCAGAGCCATGAGCAGAGCCACAAATAAAGGGAGGACCGGGGGGGGGAAGCAAAGAAGGGAGAAGTAAAAAAAGGCAGCCTAAATAGGAAGGTGGGTTAGTAGGGGTACCTCTAGATAAACAGTGATTAGTTAATCTATAGGGGTAAATTAAGGTTAAGCTTTA
>Ga0307515_10011730_pt1 | contig 16583 bp, 18 predicted proteins | sample 17_EM_MG_FD_194513 | JGI IMG/M metagenome (GOLD analysis project Ga0307515, IMG submission 194513) | Populus trichocarpa ectomycorrhiza microbial communities from riparian zone in the Pacific Northwest, United States - 17_EM | ecosystem: Host-associated > Plants > Roots > Unclassified | place... | reverse complement strand
CAGGATCGGCGGGAAATATTTCGGCGACCAGCCGGAGAGGTCGATATAGACGTTCGGCTTGTGGGTCGCGACCGACAGCGCCTCTTCCTGCCAGGGGAACGACGGGTGGGCGAGGATGATCTTCAGGTCGGGAAAATCCGCCGCGACGTCGTCCATGTACATCGGGTTGGAATATTTCAGGCGCATGCCCATGCCGCCGGGCATTCCGCTTCCGACGCCGGTCTGGCCGGTGTGGAACAGCGCGATCGCGCCGCCCTCGTTGATCGCTTCATAGAGCGGATAGGCCATGCGGTCGTTGGCGTAGAAGCCCTGCATGGTCGGGTGGAATTTGAAGCCGCGGACGCCGTATTCCTCGATCAGCTTTCGCGCCTCGCGCACGCCGAGCTTGCCTTTGTGGGGATCGATGCTGACGAAGGGGATCAGGACGTCGAGATGGTCGGAGGCGACTTCCAGCATCTCGTAATTGTTGTAGCGGCGGAAACCGGTCTCGCGTTCGGCGTCGACCGGGAAGATTACGGCCGCGATCTTCTTGGAGCGGTAGTAGGCTGCGGTTTCCGGCACGGTCGGCGGATGCTTGTGCGGCGACTTGAAATAGTCGGCCATCTGCGCCTGGAAATCGTCATAGCCGTCGTCGCCATGCATGCCGCAGGGCTCTTCGGCATGGGTGTGGATGTCGATCGCCACGACGTCGTCGATATTGGGCAGCTTGAGCTTGGCCATTTTAGGGTTCCCGGCGGCTTGATTTTTCGGTCCGGTAAATTGATTATACTATATAACAAATTCCGCAAGGCGGCAGAAGCCAGATCGCGGAAAAACAGGCGAAAAACGGGCGGAAAAATCAGGGAGGACGGCATGGCGCAAGCGGAGGCCTTCGAGACCGATTTCTGGAAAGACGCCAATTTGCGAAAGGTGTGGGACGACATCGTCCCGGGCGCACCGCGCAAGACCGTTCCCTACACGCTGACCAAGGACGCGATCGAGCTCTACTGCAAATCGGTCGGCGAGGATCACCCGATCTATTTCGACGAGGCCTATGCGAAGACCACCCGCTATGGCGGGCTGATCGCGCCGCCCTCGATCCATATCCTGCTGATGTTTTCCTGCACGCCGGCGGATGACTGGATGCGCTCGCCCGGCACCGTCAATGCCGGGCAATCCTGGAGTTACAATATTCCGGCGCGGCCGAACGACGTCATTACGCTACAGGCCCGCGCGCTCGACAAGTTCATCAAGCGCGAGCGGCTGTTCGTGGTGCACGACAACGTCTTCTTCAACCAGCATGGCGACGTGATCTGTTCCGGCCGCGGCTGGACCATCCGGCCGGCATAAGAGGAGAGGGATCATGACAACCAGTTTTGAAAACCTGAATGCCGGCGACAGCATCATTGGGCCGAAATTCGCGGTCAGCCGCGAATCCATCCGGCTGTTTTGCGATGCCTCGCTCGATTACAACCCGCTGCATCTCGACGACGACTTCATGCAAGGCAATTTTGGCAAGACCAATTTCGGCGGCATCATCATGCACGGCATGAACAATTTCGGGCTGCTCTCGCGGATGCTGACCGACTGGGCCTATCCGGCCGGCGCCATCCACCGCCGCCTGGAAACGCGATGGGTCAAGCCGGTGAAGCCGGGCGACACCATCCAACCGACCGGCATCGTTAAATCAAAGCAGGTAACGAAGAGTTCGCGCTGGGTGCTGATCGACGTCATGGTGCGCAACCAGACGGGAGAGAAGGTCGCGACCGGGGAGGCGATGGTGGAGTTTCCGAACTAGAGCAGGGAGACGGCAATGCCTGGAAAGCTCACTTTCCAAGCCGCGGTCGTGCTGATGCTGTGGTGCGTCGTACCCACGCTGACGGCCGATGCATGGGCCGCATCGCTCGAGCGCGTCGAGTTTGAAAGCGCCTCTCAACAGCTGCTTTCGGGCAGGCTCATTGAGGGCGACCGCATTCAGGGCGATCTGGCCAAGCCCGACGGCGCGGGCCCTTTTCCCGCCGTCATCGGACTGCACGGCTGCGCCGGGATGCATGACACGACCAAGCAAAAACTGGCCGATGAACTCGTCGCCCGGGGCTATGTCGTCCTGCTCGTCGACAGCTATGCAACGCGGCTTGGTACAGATCACGCCTGCACGTCCAGCGCGTTTGCCACCTTCGTCAGGCGCAGGCCGGATGCCTACGGGGCTCTCGCCTTCCTGGCTGGCCACACCTTCGTCGATCCACGCAGGGTTGCTGCGGTCGGCTTCTCGGCAGGCGCCAGGGTTGCTCTCAATGTGGCGGAGACCAATTCGTTCGAAACGTTCATCCTGCCAGGCGATTTGCGGTTCCGGGCCGCGGCTGCATTCTATCCGCCTTGCAAGCAGGCCGTGGCGCGTCCGGGAATACCCACGCTCATCTTCATCGGGGCCCTCGACGATTGGACGCCGGCCGCAGACTGCGCCGACAAAATCGCCAGCTGGGGCAATGACGGGCCGCCGGTCGAGCTCATTGTCTATCCCGGCGCGTATCATGGATTCTATTACCGGCATCTCCAGCCCGGCACGACCATGTTTGAGCACTGGCTGGAGTACAATGGCGAGGCGGCGGACAATGCCAATCACCGCCTGCACCAGTTTCTCGATCGCCACCTCAACTGAAGGGTTTCAGGGTTTGTGCGCGAACGCAACATATTGCGCGCCAAGCGGCAGCCAGCCGAGTTTGTCCTCGAGTGGACGAAGCAAGGCGAGCGCACGCGGAAAAAACAGATTGTATTGAATTCTGGGCTGCGCCCAGCCGGCCCCAGCTAGGCTTTGTGCAAGGTTGCGGGCAAAAATGAGTTTCGCATTCACGTCGAAAGGACAGGTGTTGACCGCATGGACGGTCAGGGGATTCAGCGGATTGTGCTCGAAGATGGCGATCAATCCGCCCGGTTTCGTGATCCGGTGCAACTCCCGCAGCCACATCGCGTGCTCGTCATGGGCGATGTGGTGAAACACGCATGCCGAGAATGCCACGTCGAACGTGCAGGACTCGGAGGGTATGCGCTGACTTTCGATCAGGAGATAATTGGTCGAATCCGGATAGCGCTGCTTGCTGAGCGCAAGGCTGCGCTCGGACACATCGCATGACGTCAGTGAAGCCTCGGGAAAGTGCTTCCGGAAGAACGGAATCGAATTGCCGATCCCTGAGCCGAAGTCGCAGATTCGTGACACGTCGATACCGCTGCGGTCCACCGCCTGCCTCAGCTTCCCGATCTTGTACTCCGCAAAATAGTCCGGGCTCTCCCCGGTCACAGCCACGTTCGCACGGTGCTGGTCGTGGTATTCATCGACGAAGCGATCGAATTCGACCTGTTCCATGTTGCCGTCGGGTTACCGTTTCACGCGCTAAATCGCCTGCATTTCTGCGAAGCCGGACCGGAGATCCGTTCTCGGAATTCGAAGCCGTTACAATAGGCCCCAATATTTAACTAGATATTCCTCGGTGCCAGGAGCCGGCGGGGACACTTAGCCTCGCAAAGGTTAGCGAATCATTCCTTACCGCGTTCGGAAAAATTGATGAATCATTAACTGGGATTCCCCGACTATGCCGGGACGAATCGAATTCGATCCAAAGCCTCTTCGATCCAGATCTTGCGGGCTGTCAAAGCTATGGAAATTCACGACGGCACAGAGCGTCCCAAACGGATGTTCCTTTCGATCGTTGTCCCGTGTTTCAACGAAGAAGAGGTACTGCGCGAATTTCATCGTCAGATGACTGCCGCCGCACGCGCCCGGTTCGGCCAGAAATTCGAACTCATTCTTGTCGACGATGGCTCGGCCGACAATACCTGGAAAATCATCAACGAACTTTCGGCGGAAGACCGCAACGTCGTCGCCGTTCGCCTCTCGCGCAATCACGGCCACCAGCTGGCGCTGACGGCCGGACTTTCCACGGTGCGCGGCGACCTGGTCCTCGTTATCGACGCCGATCTGCAGGACCCTCCGGAACTGCTCGGCCCGATGTACGACATGATGGTGCGGGAAGACGCTGATGTGGTCTATGGACAACGACGAAGCCGCGCCGGCGAGGGCCGGTTCAAGAAGAAGTCGGCGGAAGCCTTCTACCGCCTGCTCGCCAATCTGACGCGCGTCAGCATCCCGGTCGATACCGGCGATTTTCGGCTCATGAGCCGGCGCATCTGCGATCAGGTCGTGCAGATGCCGGAACATGACCGGTTCATTCGGGGCATGGTCGCCTGGCTCGGTTTCAAGCAGGTCGCCTTTGAATACGATCGTAACGCCCGATTTGCCGGCTCCACCAAATATCCGCTGACCAAGATGATCGGCTTCGCCGCGGATGCGCTGGTAAGCTTTTCGATGGTCCCGCTACGGATCGCAACCTATATCGGCGCGTTGCTGACGACGGTCCTCACCTTTGTCGGGATCGGGGCGGCGGTCAGCTGGATCTTCTCCGGCACCGTTCCTGGATGGACCAGCCTGACGCTGCTTGTCGTCATGATTTCCTCGGTTCAACTCTTGGTCCTCGGCCTGATCGGGGAATATGTCGGCCGCACCTACATTCAATCGAAGCACCGGCCGTTGTTCGTGATCTCCAGCATCCACCGGCGCGGACGTCTGCCGGAACTGCTGTCCTCCGATCCGTCGCTCGGCCGAAAGATGTCCGCAGATCCACTAGCCACGACATTGCAGCCCGATTTGGAGATCGAGGCGCACGACGAGCTTCTCGACGAGACCATCCGATGAAGGCAATCCTGAACCATCCCGCGCTTTATCAGGCCTACCAGAGTGCCGGCGGTTTCTTCGGCGCGCGCGTCAAGGCGGTTGCGGATTATCTGACGCTCCGCCCCGGAATGCGCGTGATCGACATCGGTTGCGGACCTGGCTACATCTTGCGCCACTTGCCGCCCGGTATCGACTATATCGGCTTCGACATCGATCAGTCCTATATCGAACACGCCCGGCGCACGTTCGGGCATCTCGGACAATTTCACTGCCGCTATTTCGATGCGGATGCGGCCCGTGAATTTGCCGGCGCCGATGTCGTGATGATGAACGGCGTGCTGCACCACATCGCGGACGAGGACCTCAGAGGCACGCTTGCCAACGTCCGCGACGTCCTCAAGAGCGATGCCGTCCTGTTCACACTGGATGGCTGCTATCGCGAAGGCCAGTCGCGGATCGCAAAATGGCTACTGGATAACGACCGCGGCGAATTCGTCCGCGACCGCGACGGTTACGATCAGGTGCTGAGTGACGCTTTCGAGAAAGTGGACTTGGCGATTCGTGACGACTATTCGTGGATGCCCTACACGTTCATCATCGGCATTTCGCGGAAGTAGCTGCGCCGGTGACCGGCACGACAGGTGGCGCTGGGTGTTTGGTCAGAAATCCGCGCTCTGAGCCAGAGCCTTTTCCGTTCCGATGGAATCGGAACGGAGCTCTGGTTTTTTGATTTGACGCGTTTTCTTGACGCGAACCGGTGTCCACTTCGCTGGAAAACGCTCTAAGCGTCCGTCCTTCGGATCAGGCGGTCGCTCTTGATGCCAGGATTTGCAGGCCGGCCGGCTGAGGTTGGTCTTTCCTTTGAAAGCGCCGATACAGCACGCCAAACCATAGCGAAAGCGCCAGGAAGGCAAACGGAACATGGCTGCCTCCCGCGAGAAGCTGTGCATAGGGCAACATCAGCAGCGCGGTTATCGAGGCTAATTCAATCCCGTCCCACCCATCACGCCAGTTGCGTGCGAGCAGCGGGATAATGGACAGTATCAGCAGCGGAGTGTCGTAAGACAATGAGTACGGCGTTGCCAGCAACGTCCCCGCGGCCAGGAGCGCCAATCGAAGATCGAGCCGGTCATCCGCTTTTCCCAATTCCTTCTTGTCTGACTTCCTCTGCCAAAAAGCCTGGATGATCACGGCCAGAACCGCGACACTTACGACCACCTGCAAAAGGACTGCAAGAGCAGCCGGCATTCCAGCCGCTTGCAACGACACGTAGGGACTGACTGTGAGTGGCTTTATCTGGTCGTAGCCCCTGCCGACAAAATCGCTGAACGCCTGGCTCATGCGCAAGTAATCTGTCCAGATCGCGGCTCCAAGCCACATCGTCGAGAGGACAATCAGGGAGAGGACGGTTGTCGCTGCTGCGGCGATGATGCGCCACTGGCCGGACGCGATTAGCGCGAAGGGCATCAGCAGTCCCATTTGTGGTTTGATTGCCAAAAGGCCGATGCAAATTCCTGCCAGAACAGGACGCGTTGGCCAGAAATACGCCGCTCCCAGAAAGAACACAGCATTGATGGCGCCGGTTTGTCCGCTAAACAGATTGGCGCTGAGAAAGGGCAAGGAGAACGCGATCTGCACGGCGTAAGCTTGCGTTCGCGACCAGTTGTTCTCGCAAGCGGGATTGGCGCCGGCACCCAGGCCGGAGCGTTTCGCCAACAAGACGATCAAGGTAAAATAGAAAGCCAGTGGAACGAGCGACCAGGCCAGGATCGCCTCGTTGTACGTCGCATCGCCCAGCGGCCATAATCCAAACAGGGTGTATGGTGGATACACGAACCACGAGAGCGAGGTGGAGCTTGTCGTGTTCGACAAGATTCTTTGCCACGTGTCGGGATCATAAATAGCGGCGATGTCGCCGTGCCGCACGCGATGCGCCGCATTCCAAAAACCGACGAAGTCACCGCCGAAGTTCGAGCCATCCGACAGTTCGTGGAAATATTTGATGAGATTGACGCCAGCCTGCATCGCGAGGCACACGGCAAACAACATCAGCAATATTTTTTGCAACGGGCGCATGGGCCGTAGTTTTGGCCGCTCTTCCTTTCTGCGGCCTTAAAAAGGCAGCCAGAAAGCTAATCGTCGACGCAAGCCGGAGCGGCATTTGCCGTAAATGGTAAATCGTCGGGCCGGAAATGGTGAGACCGCGCGACGGGTCTATGGACAAGGACTTCCACGAGCAGACACGGGAGCCGGCAGGCGAGACAAGTTACGTTGAAAGTTCAATAACATAAGGATTTGTAGTTTTATTCTCTTGCGTCCGGGCTTTGGCCCTTATTCCGCCGGCACGCCCGTCGACCCACGCGTCGTCAGCTTGTTACCCGCAGGCAGCTTTGCGAGGTGCGCGCTTGGCACGACGACGTCGGTCGCCAACCCGAGCCGCGCCAACACGCGGATGGTGAGCCAGGTGTTGTCCATCTCCCACCAGCGATGACCATGCCGCGCCGAGCGCGGATCGGCGTGGTGATTGTTGTGCCAGCCTTCGCCGTTCGAGATCAGGCCGACGATCATATTGTTGCGGCTGTCCTCGTCGGTCTCATAATTCCGGTAGCCCCACACATGCGTCACCGAATTAACGGCCCAGGTGATGTGCCAGACGAGGACCGTGCGGACGAAGACGCCGAACAGGAGAATGCTGAGGCCGGTCTGCGTGGCATCGGCCGGCGTCGCCCCAAACAGCCAGGCCACGGCAAATCCGACGGCGAAGAACAGCGGCATCTGGCCGAGATTGATCCAGACCAGCCCGTTGTGGCGTTCGAGCGCGACATAGAAGCGGTCGCGCAAAATATCCTTGGCGTAGCGTTCATAGATGCCGAGCCGCGACAGCTCCGGCTGATGCACCAGGATCCAGCCGATATGGGCCCAGAAGAAACTTGCGAGCGGGCTATGCGGGTCCGGCTGCTGGTCGGCGAATTGATGGTGGCGGCGATGGATCGCGACCCAGCGCGCCGGCGTTTCCTGCAGGCAGGACATCGCGATGACCACCATCGCATGCTCCAGCCATTTCGGGCATTTCAGGCCGCGATGGGTGAGAAGCCGGTGGTAGCAAAGGTTGATGCCGAACAGCCCGCACAGATGCGTGCCGAGGATCGCGACGATCAGGCCGCTCCAGCTGAAATAGCCAGGCAGGAACGCCAGCAGCGCCAGGCCATGGTAGGCGCCGATCGCGAGAATGTAGGGCCAGTTGAGCTGATAGGGCAGCACGCCGGCCGGCAGCGGCAGCCTGGCGTTTCCGGACAGGTCGATCGGGGCGTCAGGTGGCAATACCGCAGTCTTGATGGTCGGCCGGGGAGCGGTCGGCATAAGCAGGTCAGTTCCATTCTGCGGCAAGGCGCCGGCGGCGGCGCAAGGGAGCGATTCCTCTTGGATGCTTATTAGCGCTTTGCCGGGGCGCGGGGGTTCAAATTCTGAGGCTAATTGACGCAATATTTTTGAGAAAAATGGCTGGAAAATCAGCCAAATAGCGGCTCTGCGGGCCAGATCGGCAGGATTTCCCTGACTTGATTGACATTCTCCCCCGCGATGGCTTAGAAACCGCCCCGTCCCGGGCGGTCTGGCCGCTGGCGGGATAAATCTCATTTTGCCACTTTCGGGTAGTGCAGGTTCGGCCTCCATCACGGCCTTTCAACGCATCAGGATTGTCCCATGAAGGTCCGTAACTCGCTGAAATCGCTGCGCGGTCGCCACCGCAACAACCGTCTGGTCCGCCGCAAGGGCCGGGTTTACGTGATCAACAAGGTGCAACGCCGCTTCAAGGCCCGTCAGGGCTGAGGCCGGCTTTTAGCCTTCGATTACGTCTCGCGATTCCGTCTCGCTTCACAGGTCTTTGACGAGTTGCTGCTTTGCAGCGGGATTTTGCACGTCTAGACTTGGCCCATGGCCCTGAGATTCCCGGACGTAAGCAACTGCCGGATCGCGATCCTCCTCGCCGCTGTGATGACGGCCGCGCCGGTCATGGCGTTTGCCCAGAACGACCCGCAGGTCATTCCGCCGCCCAAGCAACAGAAGAAGCTGCCGGAAGCGCCGAGCAAATTGCCCAAGGTCGGCGCCGATCGGACGCGCGGCCTCGACTTCCTGTTCGGCGCGCTGAAGGCAGCACCCGATGAGGCCAGCGCCAGGCATGTCGAGGCGAGGATCTGGGCGCTATGGCTGCAGACCCCAAGCGATACCGCGGCGCTGTTGATGGTGCGCGCCAAGGCGGCGATGGACGCGCAGAAGGCTGACGTCGCGCTCAAGCTGCTCGATTCCGTGGTCAAGCTGCGTCCCGATTATATCGAGGCCTGGAACCGGCGCGCGACGCTTTACTACCTGAAGAACGACTATGTGCATTCGCTCGAGGACATCCGGCAGGTGCTGATCCGCGAACCGCGCCATTTCGGCGCGCTGGCCGGGCTCGGCATGATCATGCAGGACATCGGCGAGGAAAAGCGTGCGCTGGAAGCGTTCCGCAAGGCGCTCGCCGTCAACCCGCACCTCGAAAAGCTGCCGGAACTGGTCAGGACGTTGACCGAAAAGGTCGAAGGCCGCGATATCTGATTCAATCAGAACCGGCTTGGTTTAAGCCGATTAACCCTGTTTCCGGACAGGCCGGAACGATTCCCGCCAACGCATTATTATCGGCTGACAGATTGTCAGGAGCGAAGCCATGAAATCATTGCTGCTGGCCGGCGCGATGATCGTCGCGACCGGAAACTTAGCTCTCGCGGATTATTGGGTGGTCGGCAATGGCGCGACCGGCAAATGCGACCTCGTCACCAGCAATCCCGTCATCAACTCACAGGTCGGCGGAAATACCACCTTTGGCAGCGGGCCCTACAGGTCGCTTGACGATGCCAAGCTTGCGCGCACGACAATCGGCGCCTGTCCGAAGGTGGAAGACCCACCCCCCGCCGGGCCGGCGGGCGAGAACAAATAGAGCGTTTTCAAGCGAAGTGGGTACGGTTCGCGTGAAGAAAACGCGTCAAAGCAAACCCGTCAAAGCAGGAATCTAATGCAGCAAATTGCTGCCGCGGGCCATGCCGTCGAGGCCTACGGCGGCGTAGAACTGCGCCAATTCCGCTTCCAGCTGCTCGTTGACGAGGAGCAGCGCCTTCAGCGCGCCGCGGATATCGCCGTTGCAGGTTGCTACGATCTGGTCGATGGCCGCTTCGTTTGCGTCGGAAATCATGGATAGTCCTCCGATTGTACCTTGGAACAATTTGTGGTCTCTGCCTGCGTTCCTGTGGATGTCGGGTACAAGTTCAGGTGTCGGCCACACCGCGATAAGACACGTCGGCGCGTGGCGAAAGTGTTAGCGTGACTCTATAAAAAGCCCGATGACATCAGTATGACCCCGCTATCCACAGGGGGCGCCTGCTGTGGACAACCCCGAAACCGGCCCCGATTCCGGCCGTATCTCGTTGGTGCCAAAGATCATTCGGACGTTTTCAATGCTGATAGCGATTGTCGTGGCGGCGCTGGCGATCCTGGCGCTGGTCACGCAGGCCGGGGTTTGGCGCCTTGAACGGGCCCATCCCGCCCAGGGCCGGATGATCGAAGTCGCCGGCGCGACGCTTCATGTCGTCGATATCGGCCCGCGCGATCCGGCGGGCGTGCCCATCGTGATGCTGCACGGGGCCAGTGCCAATCTCGAAGTGATGCGGCAGCCGGTCGGCGAGCGGCTTGCGAAAAGCCATCGCGTGATCCTGATCGATCGGCCCGGTCATGGCTGGAGCACGCGCGCCAATCTCGAGGATTCAACGCCCGCGGTTCAGGGCCGGATGATCGACGAGGCGCTGGCGAAGCTCGGCGTTGGCCGCGCGATCTTCGTGGTGCATTCCTGGGCCGGCGCTTTGGGCGCGCGCATGGCGCTGGATTATCCCGAGCGCGTCGCCGGCATGGTGATGCTGGCGCCGGTGGCGTATCCGTGGCCGGGCGGCGTCGGCCGCTACAACAAGATCGTCGATGTGCCGGTGATCGGCCCGCTGCTGGCCTACACAATCACGCTGCCGCTCGGCACGGTGCTCGTCGGTCCCGGCGTCCGCGGCGTATTCCAGCCGCAACCGGTGCCGGATGGCTACGTCGAAAATGCCGCGACCTCGCTACTGCTGCGCCCGCGCGAGTTTCTCGCCAATGCGCGCGATCTGGTGACGCTGAAAGCGGCCGTCGCCGAACAGGCGCCGCGCTATGCCGAGATCAAGTCGCCGATCACGATCATTGCGGGGGACGGGTCCGACAAGACGGTGTCGACCCACATCCATTCGCGCCCCCTGGCGGCGACCGCGCCCAACGCCAAACTGATCGTGGTGCCGGGGCTCGGTCACATGGTGCAGAACGCGGTGCCGGATCTCGTGGTTTCGGAGATCGAGGCGATGGTTGCGGGCATGGCGCAGAGCACGGCGGCTGCCGCCAAATAGGGGCGCGGCGGCCGTTACTTCGTCTTGCCGTCCTTGTCGTATTGCGCGAGGAACGCCCAGAGGTCGTTGGCTTCTTTCTCGTTCTTGATGCCGGCGAACACCATCTTGGTGCCGGGAATCTTCGCCTTCGGCTCCTTGATGTATTCGAGGAACTGATCCTTGCCCCAGGTAATGCCCGAATTCTTGTTGGCCTCCGAATAGGAATAGCCTTCCGCGGTGCCGGATTTGCGGCCGTCGAGCCCGTTCAGCTCCGGACCAACCTTGTTCTTGGCGCCTTCGCCGATCGCATGGCAGGCGAGGCATTTGTTGAAGGAGGACTTGCCGGCGGCGGCGTCCTGCGCCAGCGCGGCTGACGCTGAAATCAATGAGGTGACGACAACCAGCGAACTCAAGATCGATGTTTTCATGTGGTGCTCTTTGTCTCTTCTCTAGAGCGTTTTCCAGCGAAGTGGATACCGGTTCGCGTCAAGAAAACGCGTCAAATCACGAATCTGGAGCCCCGTTCCGATGTCATCGGAACGGAAAGGCTCCAAGGGTCGGGGTGCTTTTGGCAGGCCCGCTTCGATTGGACAAGCCACGAAACTTTGACAGGTTCCTGCATGGCGGGCTTGTCCGAGAGCGAACTTAAGCGGTCGGTGGCGACAATCCGGCTTTGGTGTGGCCTACCCAAGTGCGCCCAGATGTGCTTGATTTGCTGCGACAAATCGATAACGCGCTTAGGCCCTGGAGGAAATGCATGGCCATTATGATGCCGGCTTCCGATCAGGCCGTTCTGGATCGCCGCGATGCCATCGTGGCCGCCTTGCGTGCCATCGTGCCCGGCGAGGGCGTGATCGACAGCGCCGCTGAAATGGTCCCTTACGAGTCCGACGGCCTGATGGCCTATCGCCAGCCACCGATGGTCGTGGTGCTGCCCGACACGACCGAGCAGGTCTCAAAAGTCCTCAAATATTGCGGCGAGCAGGGCATCAAGGTGGTGCCGCGCGGCTCCGGCACCTCGTTGTCTGGTGGCGCGCTGCCGCTGGCCGATGGCGTGCTGCTGGGGCTCGGCAAGTTCAAGCGCATCCGCGAGATCGATTTTGACAATCGCGTGGTGGTGACCGAACCCGGCGTCACCAATCTTGCGATCAGCCAGGCGGTGGCGCATGCGGGGTTCTATTACGCGCCCGATCCGTCGTCGCAGATCGCCTGTTCGATCGGCGGCAATGTCGCGGAGAATTCCGGCGGCGTGCATTGCCTGAAATACGGCATGACCACCAACAACGTGCTGGGCTGCGAAATCGTCTTGATGAGCGGCGAGATCCTGTGCATCGGCGGCAAATCGGCGGAGAATTCAGGCTATGACCTGATGGGCATCATCACCGGCTCCGAGGGCCTGCTCGGGGTGATCACTGAAATCACGGTGCGGATCCTGCAGAAGCCGGAAACGGCGCGGGCGCTGATGGTCGGTTTTGCCGAGGTCGAGGCTGCCGGCGAATGCGTCGCCCGCATCATCGGCGCCGGCATTATCCCCGGCGGCATGGAGATGATGGACAAGCCGGCGATCCACGCCGCCGAGGCCTTTGTCCATGCCGGCTATCCGCTCGATGTTGAGGCGCTGCTGATCATCGAGCTCGACGGTCCGCAGATTGAAGTCGATGAGCTGATCATGCGGGTGGAGGCCATCGCAAAAGGCTGCGGTTCGACCACGCTGCAGATCTCCACCTCGGAGGCCGAGCGCAATTTGTTCTGGGCTGGCCGCAAGGCGGCATTTCCAGCGGTGGGCCGGATTTCGCCTGATTATCTCTGCATGGACGGCACCATTCCGCGCGGCGCGTTGCCGAAGGCGCTCGCGCGGATCCGCGACCTCTCGGCCAAATACGATCTGCGGGTCGCCAACGTGTTTCACGCCGGTGACGGCAATCTGCATCCCTTGATCCTCTATGATGCCAACCAGCCCGGCGAAATGGAGCGAGCCGAAGCGTTCGGCGCCGATATCCTGCGCTGCTGCGTCGAACTCGGCGGCGTGCTCACCGGCGAGCACGGCGTCGGCATCGAGAAGCGCGACCTGATGCCGGAAATGTTCACCGAGATCGACCTCAACCAGCAGCAGCGGCTGAAATGCGCGTTCGACGCCCAGGGCCTGCTCAATCCCGGAAAAGTGTTTCCGACCCTGCATCGCTGCGCCGAACTCGGCCGCGTGCATGTGCATGGCGGCAAGCTGGCGTTTCCCGAACTTCCGCGATTTTGAAGCAGGCGCACGTGGACAATCCAAGAGTACGTGACGCCCAGGACGTCGAGCAGGTGGTGCGGGCGGCGATTGCCAGCGAGCAGCCGCTGGAGATCATCGGCCATGGTTCACGGCGCCTGATCGGCCAGCCGATGGCGACCAACGCGGTGCTTGATCTCTCCGCGCTGAATGCGGTCACCGCCTATGAGCCGAACGAGCTGATCATCACGGTGCAGGCCGGCGCGCCGCTCGCCGACGTGCAGTCGCTGATCGACAGCAAGAACCAGCAATTCGCGTTCGAGCCGATGGATACTTCGGCGCTGCTCGGCGTCTCCGGCGCCGGCACCATCGGCGGCATGATCGGGGCCGGTCTGGCCGGCTCGCGCCGCATCCGGGCCGGCGGCGCCCGCGATCATCTGTTGGGGGCACACGCAGTGTCCGGCTTCGGCGACAGCTTTAAGACCGGGGGCCGGGTGGTGAAGAACGTCACCGGTTACGATCTCTGCAAATTGCTGGCGGGCTCATGGGGCACGCTGGCTGTCATGACCGAGGTGACGTTGAAGGTGATGCCTAGACCTGAGAGCGAGCGCACGCTGGTGCTGCGGGGGCTCGACGATCTCACCGCCAACAAGGCGATGACGGCGGCACTTGGCTCGCCCTATGACGTCTCGGGCGCGGCGCATTTGCCGAATTCAGCGTTCCGGCCAGCGGTTGGCGCGCTCTCGGGTCTCGGCGCACCGGAGCAGGCGGTCACGCTGTTGCGGCTGGAAGGCATCGCAGCCTCGGCCGTGGCGCGCGCCAACTCGCTCGGCAAGGCGCTGGCGCCATTTGGCGCTGTGGAAATCGTGCAGGACGCGACCTCCGCCGCGATCTGGAGTTCGATCCGCGACGTCCACCCGTTTGCTGCTGGTGGAGCGCTTGGGGCGTGGCCGGTGTGGCGGATCGTGTGTCCGCCCGCGACAGGCGGCGCGCTCGGTCAGGCACTGGCGCGCGACACCGGGGGTGACGTGATCTACGACTGGGGCGGCGGTCTGATCTGGGCGGCATTGCCGCCCAAGGCCGACGCGCAGGCGGCTCTGCTGCGCCAGCGCGTCGAAGCTGCCGGGGGACATGCCATGTTGGTCCGGGCCTCCGAACTGGTGCGGCGCCATGTCGATGTGTTCCATCCGCAAGCGGGCGGCGTTGCCGCCTTAAGCGAACGCGTCCGCCTGAGCTTCGATCCCAGGAACATCCTCAACCGGGGCCGCATGTTGCGGGCAGCCGCGACATGAAAACCGAATTCTCGCTCGCCCAACTGGCCAACCCCGACATCGCCGAGGCCGACAAGATCCTGCGCGCCTGCGTGCATTGCGGGTTCTGCACCGCGACCTGTCCGACCTATGTGCTGCTCGGCGACGAACTCGATAGCCCGCGCGGCCGGATCTATCTGATCAAGGAGATGCTGGAGAAGGACAAGCCGCCGACGGCTGACGTGGTCAAGCATATCGACCGCTGCCTGTCGTGCCTCGCCTGCATGACGACCTGCCCGTCGGGCGTGAACTACATGCATCTGGTCGATCAGGCGCGGGTCCGGATCGAACGGGATTATTCGCGGCCGCTGACCGAGCGGGCCTTGCGCGCGGTGCTGGCATGGGTGCTGCCGCGGCCAAAGCTGTTCCGCGCGGGCATGATCCTGGCGCGGCTCGGCCGGCCGTTCGCAGCCTTGTTGCCGACACCGAAAACCGCTTCGGCGACGCCCACCCTGCTGCGCCGGATCAAGGCAATGCTGGCGCTGGCGCCCGGCAGCCTGCCGGCGCCGGGACCCGCCGCGGGCAGTGTGTTCCCGGCCGTCGGCGAGAAGCGCGGGCGGGTCGCACTGCTGCAGGGCTGCGCCCAGCAGGTGCTGGCGCCACGCATCAACCAGGCCGCGATCAACGTGCTGACCCGCCACGGCATCGAGGTCGTGCTGGTCAAGGATGAGCAATGCTGCGGCGCGCTGACCCATCATCTCGGACAGGACGGCGACGCACTGGCGCGCGCCCGCGCCAATATCGGCGTGTGGCAAAGCGAAGCGGAACAAGGTGGCCTCGATGCCATCCTGGTGACGGCGTCGGGCTGCGGCACCGTGATCAAGGACTATGGTTACATGCTGCGCGAGGACCGCGAATTCGCTGGCCCCGCTGCGCGGATATCGGCGCTGGCAAAGGATATCACCGAGTATCTCACCGGCATCGATCTCAATCCATCGCGCCAGCAAGGCGACGTCACCATCGCCTATCACTCGGCTTGTTCGTTGCAGCACGGACAGAAAATCACAGCGCTTCCGAAAGAATTGCTTTCCAAGAATGGATTCGTGGTGAAAGATGTACCCGAGAGCCATTTGTGTTGCGGTTCGGCGGGGACCTACAACATTCTCCAGCCCGACATTGCGAGCAGATTGCGCGATCGAAAGATCGCCAATATTGCGACAGTCAAACCGGACATGATCGCTGCGGGCAATATTGGGTGCATGGTGCAGATTGCCGGCGGTACGTCAGTTCCAGTGGTGCACACGATTGAGCTTCTCGATTGGGCGACAGGTGGTCCAAAGCCTGGGGTGACACAGCCAGGATTGAATTGATCGATCGGCCTCGCGGCCAAACGGACTATTCGAAGCGCTCGACGGACACGACCAGCGGCAACAGGAGGACCACGAATGGCTAAAGCGAAGAAGAGCAAGAAAAGCAAGAAGGCCAAAAAGGCCAAGAAGGCGGTAGCGGCGAAGAAGAAATCAGCGAAGAAGTCGTCGAAGAAGGCCGCCAAGAAGTCGGCGAAGAAATCGGCCAAGAAGGCTGCGAAGAAGAGCGCAAAGAAATCCGCCAAGAAGGCGGCGCCCAAAAAGGCTGCCAAGAAAACGGCCAAGAAAACGGCCAAGAAGGCCGCGAAGAAGAGCCCGGCAAAGAAGAAGAAAGCCGCTGCCAAGCCTGCTGCGCCCAAGCCAGCAGCCCCGGTGGCGGCTCCTGCGCCGGAGCCCGAACCCGCGCCGAGCTGGGCAACTCCGAGTTCGGAGCCGTCCACCCCGTCATGGGGATCAGGCTCCTCCAGTGGTGGCGACCAGCACTAGCCCGCCGATCACGGACGATTCTTTCGGAAAGCCGCAGCGTCCACCGCTGCGGCTTTTTTCGCGACCGCTTCCTGAACCCGCATTTTTCCGGGCATGTTTGATTCGCTGGCGCTCCCACAGGCCGCCGGTTTGGCC
>Ga0307515_10011728_pt1 | contig 16585 bp, 1 predicted proteins | sample 17_EM_MG_FD_194513 | JGI IMG/M metagenome (GOLD analysis project Ga0307515, IMG submission 194513) | Populus trichocarpa ectomycorrhiza microbial communities from riparian zone in the Pacific Northwest, United States - 17_EM | ecosystem: Host-associated > Plants > Roots > Unclassified | place... | reverse complement strand
TTATAAGGGCTTATCCTAAAAGGGGTTCGGAGAGATATTAGAGAGGTATTAGTATACTACTATATATTATCTATCTATCTAACCCCTACTTTAAACTTCTAAAAACCTTAATAAGGAAAAAATATAACTAATAAAAAGATATTAGAATTATTAAAAGACCTATTAGATGCCTACTAAAAGTATACTATATTAGTAAAATATTTATACCTCCTAATAGTACTAATAGCTCCTAATAGCTCTAGAAGACACTTATACTTAGCATCCTATTAAGAACCTATTAGGAGGTCGCCTAGACTATTAGGACCTTTAGGACCTCTAAGACCTTTAGGACTATTAAAACTATTAAGACCATTAAAACAATAATAAAAATTCTAGATTTAAAAATAAGGTATATTAACACTCTAGTATTTATAGCTAGTTAAAAAATACAAATTTAATTTAATTATATAATCTAAATAATCTAAATAAATCTTTTTTATTTACTGCCTACGTCTATTATAGGAGCTCTATAATCGCTTAGGCGTTAAGGGATTAACTAAAAAGCCTCTCGCGGAGGCCCTAAATCGTTAATTAGCGGTATTCCTAATAATCTACCGGCCGTATGCTAATTTCCTAACTAGGCTTAGTGCCTACCTACCTATCCTACCTATTTTACCTATCCTATCTATCTTACCTATCCTACCTATTCTACCTATTCTACCTATTTTACCTATCCTACCTATCCTACCTATCTATATCTATAATTTAGGGGAAAGGTCGGCCCAATTAAAGGTTTTACTTAATTGCGATTAATTGTATTAATTTAAATTATTCTCTATAGGCGTTCGCTAGCTATATATTTAAACGGTAGCTATCTAAGGTGCCTCCTTAGGAGGCCTTAATTCGATTTAATTTAGTAATAGGCTAATATTAAGGCTCTAGTTCAATTTAATCGATCGATTAAATTAATTGTGGTGTTCGCTAGCTAGTTATTTAAACGATTATCGTCTGGCTCTAGTGACGGTCGTCTACAGCCTATTACACGACTAGCTTTACCCCCCCCTTAGCGAGTTGCAGATTTGGTACGGGTATCCAATTTCGCCTAATTGCCACTAACTGTATATAGCCATTCTTAAAATATCGGTAAAAATCGCCAAGCCGTACGACGCGCATCGCCCCCTCCATCAAAACAATACACCCCCTTATAGTCCTACCAATATGGCTCTATACTTTATAAATAGAGGTTAATTTTATAGCTCTATTCTAGCGCTATAAAATAAGCCCTTATTTATATAATTTAGAGCTGTTTTGGTAAAGTTATAGGGGGTGCTTATTTCTAGGAATGGAGGGGTCGGATTAGTTAGCGCAGAGCCTCAATTCAAGTTTTACAGCCACCCCCTATGGCCCTACCAATACAGCTCTATATTTAATAAATAGAGACCTATTTTATAGCCTTAGAATAGAGCTATAAAATGGGACTCTATATATATTAAAATGTATTACATTAATTGATTAATACTCCAACCTTAGAGGGCTAGCAGCTATATAATACAATATTAAGGAGGCTGGGTACCAGCCTCCCCGCGTTATCAGAATTAAACAAGAGGTGCTGACTAAGCTCTAGACACATTGCGAGGACGAAGTCCGCATGCAATCTATATAGATATTAACCGCATCTACTGTATTACGAATTAATTAATATTCATCGTCTACGTCATCTCTATCATTAATTAGATCCTCAAGATAGCTCCGCTATAACCCTATAACCTTATAATTCCAACAGGTTATAAGCCCGGGTAGCAACACCTCTCCTAACTCAAAAATCGACCCCCTAAAATAACCTCCTCTACCTTAACCTTAACAACACCTTTATACGATTATAAGGCTAGTAAAATCGTTATTTTTAATGGAGACAACTTTGCAGATTGGGAGCGCACCTATAAGGCAGCCCTAATTATGGCAGAAGGATAGGATTTTATTACTGGTACAGAGGACCCAGCTTAAGTCAATTCAACTAATAGGAGAAGAAGAAGAAGGGGGGAAGCAAACAAGATTATCTACAATTCGATAGGAAATAATCGTTAGGAAGAGATACGTGCGATAATAAAGGCGTATAATATTTAGGGAATGTAGGAAGAAATAAAGAAGTTCAATAGGGCTAATAACGAGGTCTACATCTCTAGACTTCGCAGGGAGTTTTATAGCACTACATTCGACCCTACGAAGATGCGAATCGTCGAGTTCCTTTATATACTAAATCGATTTAAGATTAATCTAGCCTTAATATCTTAAGCACTTACTAACGACGATATTAAAGAACAACTCCTCCTGGCCCTACTAAGCGATGTCACGTAGTAGAATGCAAAGACCTGGTGTTTATAAGATAAACGAGACCTTAAGAGCTGTATTACCCTTCTTTAAGAGCAAGAGACTGCTCTCCCTGCATAGACTACTACACTTATATACAAGAGGAAAGACGAACCTAGGGGGAGAAGGGGAAACTAAGGTTAAGGTTAAATAAGGGGCAGAGGTTATGCTAGTAGATTCAATTATTCCTTATTACGTTATAGCTCGTTATCTTAAATAACTAAAGAGCTAAGACGACTAGAAAGAGATAAGTGCAGAATATACTATTAGAAAGGTTACTACCAGAAAGACTATCCCCTACTTAGACAATTCCAATTTAATAACGCTAGGAAGATAGATTAAGGTGCTCCTAAGGTAGAAGAAGCAGGGAATATAGTAATAGCTAAGGACAAATTTAACAGCGATTTAATTTACCTTAACCCTAACCCTAAACGTGCTATGCTTATAACGACGTCCCTAGCTTAGGCTCTCGACTTAGGTATAACTAAGTACTTTACTAGTAACCAATTAGACCTAGTATATTTAAAGAGATAGAATACACCTTGTTAGGTCCATACTGCGAATAGGATTATTATCCCTACTATAGGCTATAGCCAAGTTTAAATTGGCAGCTTAAGGCTAAAAGACGTCTAGCTTATACCTTCGTTTAAGACAATTAAGCTAATCTTAGTAAGGGCTCTCACTCAGGAAGGCTACTTAATTACCTTTAATATAGACAATTAAGCTACTAGCCAGCATAAATTAGGGGCGACATTTAAGGCCACTATAAAGAACAACCTCTACGTACTATAAGAGCCTTAGGGAGCATTTAATGCGATAGCGGAAGTACATAATTTATAATTAAACGTCAATAAAACAGATGCTAAACTATAGCACCGCCGAACTGGATATACGAACTATAGTGATCTGTTCCAGCTATAGTACTCCTTACTAGGTATAAAGCTTAAGAAGAGAATAGTACTAGTTAGTAAGAATATGTACAAAGCCTATCTAGCTAGGAAGATATAAAAAATACTAAGTAAGAAGACAACTAAGTATAAGAAGACACCTAGTTAAGGGCTATATCTTAATACTATAGGACGAATCGGTACATTAATTAGAGGCTATAACTACTACCTCCTAGCCCTAGACAACGCCACACGCTATACCTAGGTCATTCCTCTTAAAACCCTATAAACTAAAGAAGTACTGCCGTATATTAAAGAGATTATTGTAAGGGTAAAGAGGTTTACTAGTAATAAAGCTATATAGATTCGAGCGGACAATAGAAAGGGGGAGTTCGGCCGCAGGTTTTAAGACGAATTAATACCCCAAGGTATTAATTTTAAACCTTGCCCGCCATATAAGCACTTATATAATAGTGTAATTAAGCGCGCGATTTATACAGTTAACTACAAGACAAGGTCACTTCTATTTTAAGAAAATATACTAGTTAAACTCTAGTGCTACGCAGTTAAATACGCTATCTAGATTAAGAATTAAGTACCAACCTTAGCTCTCCCATTTAACGACAAGCATAGTGGTGCTATTATACCCTACAAGGCATACACCTAATAAGTCCCTAACCTTAAGAATCTAGTTATTTTCGGGTATTATGCTAACCCAATTAATACGCTTAAGAAATACTTTAGGAAGTACAATTTAAGAATAAAGCCTAACTACGTTTTTATAGGATTAAAAGGGAGTAGCCAATTCAAGATAATAAACCTGCATACGCAAGCAATTAAGCTCTTTAAAGATGCTAAAGTGAATGAGTATAGGTTCCCTTATAGAGCACGTTAGGTATAGGCTATAAGCCAAGCCACAAACCGACCTAGACCTCCCCCTACTACCTTAAACGGGCCGACAGAGACTCCAGTTGCGAGAACTAAGAGTAGGCCAGATGGTAACTAAGTGGGCCGCTTAAGTCGAGTGGGAAGCCCAGGTCAAGACCGAGTAGGCCGCTCAGATAATTAAGTAGGAAGCCTAGGTTAAGATTAAGTGGGACGCTTAAATCTACAAGGTAATGCTAAGGGTGGGACGCCCATACGAAGCATATCGATACGTATTCCTTATGCGTAGAGAACGAGGTCTGAAAGGTTACCAAATATAAGGGTTTTCAACAATACGGTGGTTTAGTTAGTAATAGCTATAAAAGCTATCCACCTAGAAGCTGAGAACACTACCTCCTTAGGAGCACCTACAGCACCGTTTGACGCTATTAAGCTAGATCAGGCCTTAAGGGAGGACGCTCCTAGCTAGATAAAAGCTATCTTTAAAGAATTTCTCTCTCTTAAGAGAATGCACACCTATACTATTATAAGGGGGACAGTACCAGAAAGAAGGTCGTTACTCCTAAGTAAGCTAGTTCTAAAGCACAAGTATAACGCCAAGGGAGAAGTAATTCGCAAGAAGGCAAGACTATACATTTGGGGAGATAAGCAGACCCCCGATATCGACTATTTCGAGACATTTACGTCAGTCGTACAATACAACACCTTCAGGTTCTTAATGGCAAAGGCGGCAGTAGAAGACCTTAAGCTCGACTACATTAACGTTAAAACTACATTCTTAAACCCGCCGTTATAAGAACAGATCTATATACAGATTTCTAACCTATTAAAAGACTTTAAACCTAACCTTAAGGGGGTAAAAGACACCTACTTAAAGCTAAATAAGTCACTTTACGGCCTAAAGCAGGCACTAAGAGAATGGTTCTATATAGTTAAGAAGTTCTTTAAGAGCATAGGTTTAAAATCAGCTAAGGCTAACCCCAATCTCTTTATAGGAAATGGAGTATATATCTTACTATTTATTAATAATATACTAATCGTAGGAAAGCGCTAATACCTTAATATTACAAAGATAAGAATTTTAAGAGAATGAAGATATAAAGACCTAGGCCCTATAGAGGTATTTATAGGCTTCTAAATTAATTAAGATCGTATAAATTGAACCCTTAAACTACATCAGATAATATACACCAAGAAGCTACTTAAACGGCTAAAAATGGACAACTGCAAACCGGTTAAGCTACTAATACCGACAGGTACTATTCTGAAGCCTAATATTAAAAGTCTCCTTAAGTACGACAATGCGACGGTATACCGACAGATTATTGGCTCTACGATCTACCTGTTAAACTACACACGTCTTAATATCAGCTACGCTGTTAGTTAGTTAGCTAGATTTATAGCAGCACTAGGAGAATTGCATTACTGCTTAAGTAAGCAGCTACTACAATATCTAAACGGTACTCTCGAAATTGGAATTACCTACTTAAATTAAAAGATCCACCTTACCTTATACAAGCTTACGTTAACTAACTTACCTACTAGCTATAGTATCTTTACTAACACTATATAGGGAACAGAACACAATCAGATATTATTTTAAGGTATAGCAGTCATACACTATAGGGGAGCTGTAATTTGGATGGCTTAAAGGCAGAAGTTAACGGCACTAAGTTTAATAAAAGCAGAGATTATGGCAGCGTCAGAAGGAGCAAGGTCAGCAGTATAGCTTAAGAAGCTAATAAGAGATCTAGGGGAGAGAAACGATAACAACGACAATCCTTTTATCCCTACGCTCTATCATAACAATAAAGGTACAGTCAACCTTTTATACAATACGAAGTACCACCAGAAAGCCAAGTATATTAAGACTTGATACCTCTTCGTACGAAACAACATAGTTTAATAAGATTAACTTAAAGTAGTACATATACCAGGTAAAGATTAACCTAGAGATATACTTATAAAGCAGCTACCAATTAACCAATTTATAAAGCACTATATAACGCTAGGAATTGGTAGCTAACGGAGCAAGTAACAGAGGTTTTTCACCTACTATAGGGTTTCCCTCTATACGTAGGCCGAATGGCACTTATAAGGTACTTGGGAATAGCTTTATAATTGCCTATTTAGGAAACAGACAAGCAGGCGAGCAGAGCGTCGTCAGCATAGGGGAGTGTCAGAATTAAGCGAGAGGTGCTGACTAAGCTCTAGACACATTGCGAGGACGAAGTCCGCATGCAATCTATATAGACATCAACCGCATCTACTACATCACAAATCAATCAATATTCATCGTCTGCGTCATCTCTATCATCAATTAGATCCTTAAGATAGCTCCGCTGTGACCCCATGACCTTGTAATTCCAACACGCGTCACCAGAACTTGAAGGTCAAATCTTAACACTTCCACTTAAACTAATTAGTGTAGGTTAATAACTCCCACTTTAGCTAACGGCGTAAATATAGCTCCCACTTAATCCTTATACGAATTAGATAGGTAAATAGTAATAGGACTTCTTTTAGGCCTTATTAAATCTTAAAACTCCTAGAGAAAAATAGGGAAAGAGTGCCTTTATGAAGTCTTTTATAAAATAGATCCATTCTTATATCCCTTTTAACCGTTATCATTTATTATACAGCTTCTTAATATTCATGCGTTCTTAACCCTAGCGCGTTCCTAAAGGCAACAAATTTGTCCTTTAGTAGGGCTTTATTGAGCCCATCTACCACCTATTTTTTAGTAGGAATGTATTATAGGTTAATATCTCCTTTAGCCTGTCTTTTCCGTACGTAGTAGTGTTAAATTACAATGTGCTTTATTCTAGAGTGGAACTAGGGGTTCTTGGCTAGGGCTATAGCGCCTTAGTTATCTCCGTAGATAATAGTTACCGTTAGCTCTTCTTCTAACTTAAGTAGCTCCACTAGAAGGTTCCTAAGCTAGATAGCTTTCTTAGTAGCTTACGTTCCTCCTATATATTCTACCTTATAGGAGGATAGTATAATAACTAGTTGCCTTTTTAATGACTAGCTAATTGCTCCGCTTCTAATATTAAAGATATAGCCTACGGTAAAGCGTTTAGTTGTAATGTCTTTTACTTAGTCTAAGTTAGTATATCTAACTAATTCTTCTAAGGAACCAGAGAAGTTTAGTTTTAGGTTAATAGTGTCTTAAAGGTATTAAAAAATTTATTTTACGGCTTTAATATAGGGGGTTTCTGGGTTAGCTATATAACAGCTATAGACTAACACTACGTATATAATGTCTGGTCTAGTTCCTAGTATAGCGTATATTAGTGACTTAATTACCCTAGCATACTAGTTCTGGTCTAATTCTGTAGCTGTAAAGCCTTCCTTAAAGGGTTTTAGTTTATTAGTATCTATAGGAGTTATAACTAGTTTACACTCCCACATGCTGAATTCCTATAGTACTTTTTTAATGTACCCTTTTTGGTAAAGCCGAAGAGAGCGGGTTAGTCGGTCTTTGCGTACTAATATTCCTAGGTAGTAGGTGTAAGGCCCTAGGTTGGTTATCTGGAAGCATTTACTAAGGACGTCTTTAATTTTTTATATTTTGCTTTTATTAGGGCCTACTATTAGTAGGTTATCTACGTAAACTGCTAGGTAGATATAACCTTTTATAAACACGCCGAGGTTAAATAAGAGGGGTGAAAAACCTAAGCCCTTTAGAAAAAGGGTAAGAGTATAATACCAGATTTATGGCAATTGTTTGAGTCCGTAAAGTGCCTTATTTAGTTAATAGGTTCTTTTTACTCCGTCTTTTAGCCCTATTAGTTGCTTAACGTATATTTCTTTATTAATTGCTCCGTATAGGAAAGCTGTCTTAACGTCTATTTATTTAATTTTAAGGTTAAGGGCTGCGGCAATAGCGAAGATTATTTTATAGCTTATTGGTTTAACTACTGATGCGAATATCTTATTGTAGTTAACGCCTTCTTATTATTTAAAACCGCGTATAACCCAACGGGCTTTATACTATAGTATTTCACCATTTAGTCCTCTTTTCAGTTTATAAACCCATTTCCCTCGTAAGACTCGTCTGTTTAGGGGAGGATCTACTAGGGTCTACGTAACATTATTAAGTAGGGATTTATGTTTATCCTTTATAGCCGCAAACTATTGCTTTTAAGAGATATTGGCCCTAGCTTATAGTAGTGTTTTTGGTTTAAAGGGTTCCGTTACGGCTTTTGCTGCTCCTAGGAGCGCTGTAATAAATATATACCTCCTTATTAAATCCTCTAAGTATTAGCCTTTAGTTACTCTTATTAATATTTATAGCTTAGGGTGGCTTTAAAGTGTCTTACCGGGTACTAAGTATACGTTCTCCGTTTCAGACGGTAGTTCCCTACTATTAGGGTTGGTGTTTAATAATTTACCCGTATTTTGTGTTTTGCTAATTCTCTCTAGCGTTTTACTGCTAGTAGCAGTTAAGGGGCTCTTAGGTACGCCTTCTTCCCTTTTAGGTAATATCTCGCTAGTATTTTCCCCTTTAAAGGTTTTGGAAGATTTAAGGTTCTATAGCTAAGCTAGTAACTTATTATCTACTAGGTTTCTATTATCCCTATTAATAGGGTATAAATCTTCTATATAAGGCACTCTTAGTTGTTTAGGGGCTCTGCTAGGACCTATAGGGTCTTTAGCTAGTTGCTTATTTAACTGTTTTTATGTCTCCCCTTTAGTACTTAAGGCGCCTAGGTAAGGTCTTTTTTCTATAAATATAACATTTGCGGAGCAAGTAATTATACTATTTTCTGTTAGAATATAGTAGTTCTAACTTCCTTTAAAGCTAAGGAGTTTATATAGCATTGTTTTTATATTAGCAAGCTTTCGCCATTTCTTTTTAGGTTTTAGTACTAGGCAGTTATATCCTAATACTCGGATAAAAGATAAGTCTAGCTTTTTACCATACTAGGCTTCGTAAGGTGTTTTGCCGATGTGGGTGCTAGGGCTATAGTTACGGATTTTTATAATAGAGATAAGTATTTCTGGCTACTATTTCTTGTGTAGATTTGCGTTTAGTAGCGTAGGGTATAGCTTATCCATTAGGATTCTGTTTAGTCGTTTAGCGGCTCCATTCTATTAGTGTTGCTCTATAGCTGTAACTTTAATATTAATTCCCCTATCTGCGCAGAAGATATAGAATTTATCTAAACGGTTTTCTCCTCCCTAGTTAAGTCTAACGCGCTAATAACGACGTTTAGGTTAGGAGTACTTTTTTATAAAATATTGGAAACAACGGAAGAACTCGCTTCTTTTAGTAATAGGGTAGGCTTTAGCTATATGCGTATAGTTATTAAGAAACGTGACCTAGTATCGGCTTTAGTTATAGCCTATAACGGGAAAGGGGCCAGTAATATTAGTGTGGATAAATTTAAGTAGGTAAGTTCCTGGTTTAGACTTCCTTTTATATAGTTTCTCTTTTATTTATCCTTAGACGTATAGGATATATATATAGTTATCTAGAGGCGGGTCTATTCCGGTTGACATTATTTTAAGTCTCTATAGATTTTACTCCCTTAGGTAGCCCATTCTTTTATGCCAGATTTTATACTATATAGTAGTAACTATATAGGCGGTTAGTCCTAGAGGTGGTTTTAATTATTAGATATTAAAAGCGTATAGGCCATAGAGTAAGGATACTTTAAATTTCGTTCCTTTTATAGTAACGGTTATATCGTCGTTGTTAAAACCCATTTTTACTCCTTTTGCCCGCAGCTTTAACATAGAGATTAGATTAACACCTCTATTTAGGACATAGAGAGTATTATATAGGTATAAGTCCACGTTTTTATTATTAATAACGTAGGATAGTTTTATAGTTCTAATTGCTTCTAGTATTGCCCGCGCTCCTATAAAGCCCCTAAGTAGTCTACTGGCGTAATTTTATAGTTCTGTAAAGTCTTCTTTATAATAGCCGGAGTGGTAGAAGCAGCCGGAGTTAAGGAAGAATATTGCTATAAGGTTTATGTCTATATTAGCTGCTATGCTGTCTAATATAGAATAGCTTAGTCCTGCTATTAGTTCAATTTTGTTTTCTATAGGTTCCTTATTCTTACCCTTAGGTTTCTTATTTTCCTTATTATAGGAGTTACTTTGTCTCCTTTTTCTTTTCCTATACTTTTCTTTACGGTACTTCTTTCTGAGGCCTGGGTATAGGTGCTAACATTCGTCCTTTATATAGTAAGGTTTATAGCAGTACTCGCAACCCTTTATCGTCTTTTAGGTATTTTAGGAGATTGCTAGTAGGGCAGTCTTGTTATCTTCCCGTCCCTTTATATTCTATTCTTCCCTTTCTGCTACTTATACAGCTTCGTTAAATGTTATAGCCGCTTTTATAATCTTATTCTTTTTATTTCGTTCTAGTAGAAGGGAGTGTTTTTAGTAAAAAGAGGTTAGGAATATGTCGTAGTCTAAGCCAAGTCCGGTTAGGAATTTGCTAACTAAGGAGATTTTATTAATTATGCAGTCAGGGTCAAGCTCTATAATCTCTATTTATGCTTCCCATAGTTTTTCTACGTAGTTTATTACCCCTTTATAGGTGTCTAGGGTAACTTCCTAGTAACGTCTTTTAAGGTATTGGTAGACTACGCTTCCTATTAGACGAAAACGCGTTCATAGCTTAGTGAGGATCTCATCTACATTCTTAATTCCTTTAACTTCCCTTATAGCGTTATAGCCGAGCCTGCTTTAGATAATGCTGCATACTCGTTCCTGTTTATTAAGCCAGGTGTCCAGCTTAGTTTCGTAGGCTGTCTCTAATAGGGTCCCTTATTCTGGTCTTTTAGCGTTTTATTTAAGTAAATCTCTATATCCGTTCATTAATAAATAGAGGCGTATTTCCTTAGAGAACTCTATCTATCCTATAGTGGATTCTAGTTTCCTTATCTTGTCTAGGCCCCTAGTCCCCCTTTTAAATATAAAGCTTATCTTCGTTTTAACTGTAGATGTCTTTAGTAAGACTGGTGGAGAGCTCTTAGGCTTGTTGGGGATAGATTTAGTTATCGAGGCCTAGGAGGTTTAGGATGTAAGGAGGTAGGTATAGGTAAGGTATAAGCAACAGTAGGTTTAGGAGGTTTAGGTAGGTCTGCTAAAGCTTTAGGTAGATAATTAGAGTCCTTAGTAGTAGAGCTAGAGGAATCCGGTGTTTCTAAGCCTTTAAGATTAATGGATTTGGGTATAGTTTCGGAGAATTGAGGGAGCTCTTTATTTGTTTTGATTTTGGAGTCCTCTAGTATATCTAATGGGATGGATATAGTTAAGGTCTTAGGAGGTAGTAGAGGAGTTCAAGCTTTAAGGCCGAAGAGTTTGGTTAAGCTAGCTATAGATAATGTGCTATTAGATACTAAAGAGTTATCTAAATTACTAGAGTAGTTAGGTATAGTATTAGGATTGGAGTTTTAATCCTTAAAGTCTTCTGTAAAGATATAGGTGTCGTCTTTGTTAATATCCTCAACTATATAAGAGTAGAGGAAGATATTAAGGGAGCGGTAAAACCGTGCTAGTTATAAAGGTTGAGGTCTTAATTAATATAGACTCGGTCTTCTAGGTCTTCGTTATGGTTATTAAGGTATTAATTTCTTTATCGTTATAGTGGTTTAACTGGATATATAACTATTTAAAATTTGGATGCACGGTTGTCCTATAAGCAGAAAGCTGGTATAGGGGTTTAATAATTTTAAAGAAATTTAGGAGGCTGGATTTTAGCGTCTTAGCGCCCAACCTCCTTATAAGGAGTCCTTTTGGGCCTCCTTTTTACCGTATTTCTTATACCGTTTTTAATAGTATATATATTATAGAGGTTTATAGCGGAAGACAGTTATAAAACTATAAAGTTCCCCTGGAATATATCTTTTAGTGGATTATGTATTTTTAGTTTTTTTTTTATGATATTGTAAGACTTAGCTTATTTGTATAACCTGGGCTTATAACCTGTTAAAATATATTGCATTAATTAATTAATACTCCAACCTTGGAGGGCTAGCAGCTATATAATACAATATTGAGGAGGCTAGGTGCTAGCCTCCCCGCGTCACCAGAAGGTCGAATCTCAACAATATATATAAATTGGACTAATATTGGTGGAATTATATAGGGTGATATACTGCTGCGGTTTGGCGATTTTTTTGATATTTTCAAAACAGCAGTGTACCCCCTATAGCCCTACCAATATAGCTCTATATTTTATAAATAGAGGCCTATTTTATAGCTCTATTCTAGGGCTATAAAATAGTCCTTTATTTATTAAATATAGAGCTGTATTGGTGGGGCTGTAGGGGGTGGCTATAAAACTTAAATTAAGGCTCTGCGCTAGCTAATCCAACTAAAAATAAGCACCCCCTATAACTTCGCTAAAACAGCTCTAAATTATACAAATAAGGGCTTATTTTATAGCCCTAAAATTGAGCTATAAAATAGACCTCTCTAAATAAAATATAGAGCTATATTGGTGGGACTATAAGGGGGTGTATTGTTTTGATAGAGGGGGCGATGCGCGTCGTGCGGCTTGGCGATTTTTACCGATATTTTGAGAATGGCTGTATAGTAATTAAAGCGAAGCCATATGCTTGGTTGTAAGAACCTAAAGCTATCCACAATCGATCTTCTTCTATAGTGTTATGATCGTTGTTAAATATTATAAGGTTTCTACCTATCCTCTACCCGTATTATAGCTCCGCGAATAGGCCTATATTAGCACGCTCTAATTAAGAATCTTCTTTAACTTAGAGCGACTTAGGCAGAGTGTGCCTCCGCCGCTAGTTATATAATTTACTTAATTACCTCTATTAGAAGAAACCTACAAGTCTTTAGCTTAACTTAAGTACCTTTAAACGGCGAAGGTGGCTAGTTCCTACTAAGCGATCTAATAATTATAGTGATACTAATACGGTTAGAGGAGAAGCCAACTCTCTTTAGTAACAAGTTATAGTGGCTAATCTACAATATATTTAATATTATAGTAAGCCGCTATATAATATTTTAAGAGCTCTATTTAGCTAGCTAGATAAGAAAGCGGGTAAGCTAATTAGATCCTCTAGTATAAAGCTTAGAGAGTAGCTTACTAAAGAAGTATTAGTAGGTAGCCCTTAAACGTAGCGCTTATGATTGCAATATATATTTTGTAATTATATTATAGTATACCGCTAATTAACTAATATTTATAGATAAGTTAGGTATAGATTTAAAGATAGGCGTACAGAAGGCAGGCTGGGCTCCTTTTAGTATTATACTAGTTTTACAGACGCTATATAATTGGGGTAAGAGGAGGCTTAATATACTGCCTATATATACAATTAACGGCGTACTAGTAGCTTTAGTATATAAAGGCTTAATAAATAGTAAAGGCTTTAAGTTCTAGATAGCGAATACTCTTCTATTACGGTGTAATCGCTTTTCTATTAAGTAATTAGTAGTAGTAATAGATAACGCCAGTTTCTATTATTTAGAAAGGATATAGTCTCTCTTTAACGCCTTTAGCGTTAAGCTAGTATATTTACCTCTATACTTACCTAATCTAAATCTAATTAAAGAGTTTTTTTTAAAGAGCTAAAGGCCTTTATTTAGCGGAAGTAGTACTCTTAACTGGAGTACCTAAAAACCTTTAGCTATAGCTTTAAAGCATTTCTTTTTTAGAGTATAGATAAGGTTAGTAGTAAGACTAAGAGCGTAAGAGGCCATTTCCAATATAGTGGGTATAATTGTTAAGGTTTTTAGGGTAAGAGTTATAATTAATCTTTAGTGGCGTTTATAAATCTACTATATATAGGGTGTCTTCGTCATTATAGGGACGCTAGCAGTAATGAAGACACCTTATATTTTACTAATTACAATTATTTATATCTTAAAGAGCTTAGATATAAGGCGTCTTTACTACTATAGGGGTGTTAGCGGTAATAGAGACACCTTATATTTTACTAATTATCTATATCTTAAAAACTTCCCTTAAGCTAAGTATAACGCTTATTTGTCTACTTCTTTAAGTCCTTCTATAGCCGTCTTATAATACCTAATTTAACACTAGCCTTAATAAGCTCCTTAATAGGATTAGCGCTATTAGATTTATTATATAAAAGCTTTAAATCCTACCTTAAATTATAGACAACTTTATATGTAGCTTTAAAATTAGCCTCCTAGTTAAGATTGCTAGCTATACTCTACCTTTAATACTTAAAGAACTTCTCTAAATCTTTTACGCGGTTAATACCTTATAGGCGGTATATTAGTAATATAGGTAAGAATAATAAGGGTAATTAGCTTACTAGTATAGGAGGAATTTACTAATTTAATATTAAGCCTATAGAGCTAATATAAAAGTAATTAGTAATACCTAGGCTATTAACTATAGAGCTCTTACTTAAGGTAGATTGGCGTACTCCTTTACTACTTTTTCCTCTTATTACTGCTCTTTTAGTAAGCTGGGTAGCAAGCTTATAAGGTAGATTCTTAATATTTATAATACCTTGCTAAATACCAGTTACCTACTCCTATAAGTCCTTATTTATTAATTTAATATCTACCTAACTAAGTATATAATACTAATTGTTACGGAATAAGGGTAGTAGCTATAGAGTGTATGTATTTAAGGAGTCTATAAGACGTTACGCGATTAATTATAAGGGTTAAGGGGGTAAGGAGGTGATATACCTACGCGTAGCTAATATAAGCTATACGCGAGGTATATATAAGAGCACGGGGCTCTCCTATAGAGGCCCCTATAGTGGAGTTTTATAATACTACCCCCCCTCCTATAAAGGCGGAGCTCCGGCGACGCTATGGTTACTATATATATATAAAAAAAGAAAAGGGGGTATTACTAAAGGTTTAAAACAACGTTATATAATAAGGCTTAGCATCTAAAAATCCGACTAATTAGATAACTTTAACCGCCGATTAAAGTTCCTAGACATTTTAACAATATTCCGGTTATATAATCGCACTTTACCGCAATCTAACGGCAATTTACCCTTATATGGTAATATATAACGGTTTAACTCTATAAGGGCTCCTATAGAGGATTAAGTATAAAATCTCTACTTAGGCCCGGTTTCTATAGGTTCGCGTAGTAAAGTTATTAATTAGATCCTTTACATTTTTAAAGTCTTCCTATAGTTACTACTCTGGCTAATTTATATCAAATCCTATATATATAGCTCTGTAGTAGAGCCGTTATCCTCTACCTTTACCAAAGTATTTAGAGTTAATAATTCGTTTAATAGTCTACTCCTTATAGTTCTTGTCTTTATTCTTATCTCGGATTAGTACTAGTAGGGATTTAAGCTATATCTACCCTAGTAAGGGGTTAGGCTAATAGAGGTATAGTAGCTATAGGTAAAATATAGGCTATATCCTATAGGTGGCTAGGGTAGGCGGGAGTTCTAGCTTATATGCGGCTCCCCTATTAATAACTTATTTAATTAAATAGGGGCTAAGGTTCTTATAATTAAGTAACTTTATAGGCCTTTATATAGAGATATTACGTATATCTAGCTATACCTAGTTACTAACACATATCTCCGGTGGTGGCGTTCTATAGCAGTTAGTAAAGTAGGCTTACTTTACTTAAGCCTAGGCTATTTCTCCCTTATAGTAGTTAAGTAGATTTTTTATATAGTCTATATACTAGTTAACAAGTAGTATCTTAAGGCGTTTTCTATATGGCAGTTTCTTATTAATAGGTTCTAGTAGCTCTATACCGGATTAGGGGTAATAACCCTTATTCGCGAAAAATGGGGTAAGTCCTATAGTGGTTAAGACGTAGTTATTTGCTATAAATTTACCTAGTGGGAGGTAATCTACTTAGTTATTTTAACTATAGGCGACTACCTATCGTAGGTACGCTTTTATACTAGTATTAGCGTTTTCCGGTTACCTAGTAGTTTTATAGTAAAAGAATATAGATATCTTAATAAAGATGCTAAGGCGTTAGTAGATTCGTCTCTATACATTAGAGTTAAATTATATACCTTAGTCGGACGTAATTGAGTTAGGTAGCCTATATAGTCAGTAAACTTTATAGAGGAAGGCGTTAGTAACGTCGCTAACGGCTACGCCTTTAGTTGGGACGTAGTGGCGCTCTTTTATAAGTTGGTATATTATTATAAGGATATTCTTATAGGTACGGCTATATTATTTATAAGGTAGTAAGTTAATAATAAAATCTATAGCGATATCTGCTTATTGTCGTATAGGTACTAGTAGAGGGTATAGTAGTCCTTAGTACTTTATATTAAAGGCCTTAGCGTACTTATAACTATAGTAGGCGCCTATAAAGCGTTTAACTAAGTCTATTATTTTTAGCTAGAAGTAGTATTAGCTAAAAGGCTTATAGGTTCCTCCTCTACCTAGGTGGCCGCTTAATTAGAGGTTGTAGTCTATTTAGATTAGTTACCGTTATAGATTTTCTAAGTTAGGGATAAATAGGCGACCTTTATAATAGAGCCTATTTTCTT
>Ga0307515_10011727_pt1 | contig 16587 bp, 20 predicted proteins | sample 17_EM_MG_FD_194513 | JGI IMG/M metagenome (GOLD analysis project Ga0307515, IMG submission 194513) | Populus trichocarpa ectomycorrhiza microbial communities from riparian zone in the Pacific Northwest, United States - 17_EM | ecosystem: Host-associated > Plants > Roots > Unclassified | place... | reverse complement strand
ACGGCCTCCAAGTGTATCTCCAAACTCGCTCGATTACGGCCTGCAAGTTTGCACGATCATGGCCTCCAAGTGCATCTCCAAACTCGCTCGATTACGGCCTCCAAGTTAGCACGATCATGGCCTCCAAGTGCATCTCCAAACTCGCTCGATCACGGCCTCCAAGTGCATCTCCAAACTCGCTCGATCACGGCCTCGGAGAATATCTCTGAGTTCACTCGATTGTCATTTTCAGGCGCACCTCGAATTGCTCTCAAGCACCGCCTGCAGCCAGTCCAGATATAGCGTGTGTAGATGGGTAGCTATATCGATACATAGATACATAGATGAGAATACAAACTGAATACATGACTGTGATTCGAGGTGCTCCTAGGCTTGTCGTCGGCGCTCCCAGGCTTGTCGCCGGCGCTCCCAGTTACTCTGAAGACCGGCAGGAATGCCCTCCTAGGGTCCGATACTCTCCTGAAATTGACGCATCTAAGTTTACACTCCATATCCTCTCAGACACTCCTGGAGGCTTCCAGTGAATCAAATACATTTTGCTGATGCTATGCAACGCGACCCGTCGCGTGGGTGACGGGTAGCATGTAATTCTCCGTCAGAGGGTACAAGGTTCCGTCAGAGCCATCAGAGCCGTCCGGAACACACGGGTGTTTCTGACGGAAACTAGAGTTGTTGTGGATGCAAGTAGGCTTCAAAGTAGGGTCTGATAAGGCTTTCAACTGCCAGCAGGCTGTCCAGTGGACTCTGTACTGGTATAACAGCCTGGTAATAAACAGAGGTATACGTCCATCTCTGGCCACCAGTCATATAATATTCCCTAAGGCCTACAAGCTGTGTATGAGTGCATGTATGCATAGGGCAGGCTATGGTTGATTTGCATTTTCGCCAATGTATCATTTTACCGCACAATGAAATACACACTTCATTTTTTCCAGCTCATGGTTACATGTACTCATGTTAAGCTCTTGTTGATACATGCAATATGTGTGGTTCCTCAAGACTGGGTGTTCTATCAATTCCTCTCACCCACTGCTTAAGCTCCTTGAGCTAGAACTGCTTTCTCCAGAATCCTGATAGAATGATGCAAGAGGTATGGTGGAATGTTGACAATAGGCCTTTTGCCTTCTAGATTAGCTGATTCACCACACCAAATCCTAGGGTATTTTGGTGGCAGTCAAGTCATTCACGGAGCCTCACTCCTTTGCAATTGTGGTTTTGATTCCTCTCTCCATTTCTGTTCACCACCACAATGCCCCACAACACACTCAATCAACAGAGTGGCTGGATAGTCTATTTAATAGAATATTCACCAGGATACAGACAGTGATTGATGTGGAAGGTGGCATGGCACCATGTGTGTGGTATTTAGAAGAGAGACCAGGTGGTACATTCAACTTCTTTCCTTCACACAAATGGAGTCATAGAGGTCACTAGATTATCTTTACATGTTCTAAATCGGCGAAATGGGTGCTAGGACTTGATATCATATTTGGAAATGTGCCCAAATGTTGGTATCCTCCAAGCACTTGAAAGCCAGCGGTAAGGTATACCCGGGAGACGAGCCGCAGATGAACTATGTGGGTACTTCCAAAGGGCCGCAAAGCCGCCACCGTAACTTGTATATTTCTAGTCTTTCTTCTTCTCTCTCTCTTTACACTCTGTACCTAAGTTTTGTCACACGGTTCTCCCCTGCATATTTCAACAGCAATGTTGCATGAATCTGACTGAGCTGAACTTCAACTGAGCTGATGTCAAGGCACACAGCCGGTAGAGCATAAGCCACCCAACTACCTTGTATCTATCTCGCGTCTTTCTCCTGCTCTCCAGTCTCTGTATTTTAAGTCTATGTACACAGTTCTCCCCTTTCATATTTTCAACATGCGACACCATTCCTCCAAATTCTGCTGTTTCTATGCCCTGCAACGTCGGGAAAACCTTCAGTGCAACCGTAACTGACATATAGTAACCCTGTTACTACTGTGTTACGGTTGCTTCCTATAGATTATGACTGCCTACCCTGTACTTTGGCCACTAGAGAGGAGTTATGAGAATGTTATGTGGGTGTTACCATATGTAATATCGAATTACAGAACGAAGCAAATTTCTCATACTGCATGCATTCCATCAACCCCCTCTTTTCAATCCTCATCTCCACCACCATCACCATCACCGCCATCACCATCACCACCATCACCATCACCATCACCATCACCACCATCACCACCATCACCATCACCACCATCACCATCACCACCATCACCACCATCACCATCACCACCATCACAATCACCAGCATCGGGTATTTCACTCTTTGATTATTCTTCCATGAACTTTATGTAACACCCCCCCACCAGCGAAGCCCGATCCACCACTCCCAGCTTGCTCCCAGCGAAGCCACTTTCACCCCTACCAGCGAAGCCCTATCTACCGCTACCAGCTTGCTCCCAGCGAAGTCAGTTTCACCCCTACCAGCGAAGTCTGATCCACCGCTACCAGCTTGCTCCCAGCGAAGCCACATTCACCCCTACCAGCGAAGCCCAATCTACCGCTACCAGCTTGCTCCCAGCGAAGTCAGTTTCACCCCTACCAGCGAAGCCTGATCCACCGCTACCAGCTTGCTCCCAGCGAAGCCAGATTGTCAGAGAGGAGAGTGTGAGAATTCCACCGCTACCAGCTTGCTCCCAGCAAAGCCAGATTGTCAGAGAGGTGAGAGTGAGCATGTCAGAGCAGTGAGACAAGGCATATCAGAGGTTGGAAAGTGAATATGTCAGAGTTGTGTGAGCGAGCAGATCAGTGGTGAAAGTGAGCATGTCAGAGTTGGAGTGGGAGCGAGTATGTCAGAGTTGTTAGAGTGAGCATGTCAGAGTAGTAAATAAATAAGTAACTCTTGAATATATAGTATAATCCATAAATTGCAGTATATAATGATACATGCACTACAGTTGCATTACAGCAATAATTCAGTTATGCTATCGGTAAAGTACAGGTGTATTATCGTGGGTTACTGAAAACAGCTCTGGGGTGTTTTGCATTATTTGGTGTTAGTGGTGTTACGGGAGGTTACGGTAGGCCATATAGCCTGTGGTAGATTACACGTAATAGAATATGTTTTTCCTGACGAAGAGTTACCCTCACAGGGTAGCCAACGTTCATATCTCCCACTGTGCATGCGATATATTTTTGTAATGCTGCAATCAATGTTATATTTTGCAATGGGCCGACATAGTGGTAACCAGTTGTAAGGGCGTGTATGCCGGCGCTTGGCAGTATAAGGATATGGTATAAGGTATATGGTTGGTCACAGACGTGAGTGAGATCAAGTGTAGAAGTAAGTGGTATGATATTCGGTACGGAGCTAAGTCTCCATTGCGATGTCAATATATGGTTCATCAGCAAAAAACATTTCTGTCCGGGCGGAATGGCTGCGTCAGAGTGGACGCGCTCCGAGTTGGTGGTTACCCGGCGCTGGACACCTCACGTGGCAGTCAGGCAACCCTAACCATGCACACTGAACCACCCAATTACATCATCCCCCACGTTTAGGGGAGAACTCCCGGGCTGCTACGCATGAGTAGAAAGCCAAAGAAATCACCTGCATACACGCTCATACGATCCCATAGATCCAATGACTGACCAGTACCGTCCAGGGAGACTGTCCGTCACACGGGCCAACTCCACCGTCCAATTGACTGAATTTCCGGAGGTGGTAAAACCGCTGCCGGCGCCATTTGTACTGGACCGGGTCCCAACAAAGAACAAACAAGAAAATTTCCAGATGACCAGATCCTCAATATTGCCATTCCCGTCAATTCCTCCACTTCCGAGATCCGACTTCGTTCATCTCCATGGCATATTCAGGCACTCTCTGTGGAAATTGTTGATTGGTTCACCAGCTTTCTGGAGGGTTTCGAATGGCCCCCAGCGCGTAAGTATGTAGTGTTAGCAACGGTTCCGGACCGTCACTTCAGGTCCGGGTCCGGGTCCAAACCGAACCGTTGCCAAATTGGCGGTCCGGGTTGTCAATAAACCCGAACCGTCAACCCGGGTACGGTTGGATGGTAAACTCCCAGCTAATGTTAGCAACGGTGCCGGGTTACCCGGCTTCGGTCCGGGTTGGAACCGAACCGAAGGCCCCGGTCCAGGACAGGAACCGCAAAGCAACCCGACCCGCTGACTCTTGGCGGGTCAAACCCGGACCTGTACCAGTCAACCCGCGGGGTTTGCCGGGTTGGGCTAGACCTGTTGGTTCCGATCTCTGGTTCTGCGTTTCGGGTTTCACATTCATGGTCGCATTCAGATATGCTACTGATAATCGTAAAATATTGATATTGGTACATCACCGTTTATTTTCGATGCATTGGCCGCCTTGGTGATCAGAATCGACAGACACACGCGCCCTACCGCATCCTGACAATGAGTGTCAATGGAGCGTCAATGATTGTTGGTCGTGTATCTTGGGTAATCTGGGGGGCGACAGATTACAGATAGCCATAAACATAGTATTGGCCGCTGTGGTGGGAAAACGGCTCCCACCACTACAAAGCCACGCATTTGAGTGAGTACGTGACTGGGTTAGGGTTATCGCGGCTCTGCATCACGCCATCGACAAGGTTGAAAAACCTTCGCTGGACGGCATCCGCCACTACGATCCAGACAGACCTCACCAATCACGTACCAATTATTATCTCATCTCTTTCCTTCTTCTCTCTTTTGTTTCTTAGTTCTAGCCAATCAACTATCTCGCTGCGGCTACTCCCTCCCTACGCTCCTCGAAACGAAACCTCCATTTTTAGTAGCTTCCTACGGAAGCCGCAGTGCGATCTCCTGATCCGGGATTTCCGCCACACCGCCTTTATAACAAAATAAGAAAGCGAAACGCTCACTACCCCATCTTGAAAATAAACGTCAACGGAGCATCAACGAATATTGGTCTTGCATCTTCGGTAATATGAGTGGCGCTTGATTACAAGCATCCATAAAGAAGGAGATGGCAGCTTTTATAGGCAGATGGGTACGAGATATTCCCGCCACATCCTCCGGGACAGTAACAACTTATGTCATTTACAGAGCTCCCACTAGGTATTGTTGAGCCTTTTAGCGTACAAAAGCAGTCCAAAAGATGTATATAGACCATAACAGCCACATCACGCTGTGATTAACCATGATGGAAGGCCAACAATCGTTGAGACTCCGTTGACACGCATTTTCGAGATGGGGCACGTAGGGTTACTCTTTCTCTTTTGCCTATAAAACCAGCTGATAATACATTTATGACTGTCTGCAACCTGTTGCACCCCATATTACCCAAGATACATGACCAATAATCGTTGACGCTCCAATGATGCTCATGATCATGACGGGGCAGGGAGGGTATCGTAATCTATTTTGCCTATAAAGGCGGCCAATAAATCCTTTATGACTGCCTACAACCTATCAGCGGTGCGATTACCCAGGAGGCATGACCAATAATCGTTGACGCTCTGTTGACGCTCATTTTCAAGAAGAAGTAGGGACCGTGTCAATATGATTTTTGCCAAAAAGGGCGGCAAATACTTCAATTATGCATAACTACGATGCAATCAATTGTGAATTACTTGACATACCATAGGTGGACGACTCTGGTCATATTAAGGTGCGGCTCTGTCACATTGGGTGCGGCTCTGTGGCATTAGTTCGGCTCTGCGGGTGACTGGCGTAACAGTTAGTTCTAGGGAGATGTCAGCTCGAGCATCAATAACATTCACTTCTATACGAACGGAAAGGCTATTTGCCCACATTGGTAGCAACACTCGACTTCTGACGGCGTCACAAGCATCAGAAGCGATCAAAATACAACGCACGATGGCGGATTCACTTGGTTCATCTTCGAACCAGCCGATTGCTGGCGGCTCGGAGACATCCCACGAGTCTTCCAACTTCAGGGCCCTTCCTGCTACGCATGACACGCACGACACGCACGATGTCAGTTTTATCGACAAAATCGACTGAGCCGAGTCAATTATGTTTAGCAGCAGGTTAAAGACCTCACCCACCGTGGGCTTCTAACCTACAGAACTTTGCACAACAGAATACATCACAAACCGAATGAAGATTATCGACGACTGCCTTGGGGTCTTGTCTGACCAAGCAATCACCTGGATCAGGGCTACGGAGGACGTCCAATTGGAGATCATTGATGCTAACCTCACTGAGAGCCTTGAACATGCTGAGGAATTCGCCAAGATTTCCGACCTCAACGAGAGCTTGGCCGCTGAAGTCAAGGACTTGGAGGTGACTGAGCCTGTCCGGGACGGCCCGAGCAGGGAATTCGCGGCCACTCACTGGGAAATTCACGAGTTGAAGGAAGAGCTTCAGATCGAGAAACGTCGATCTGCCATGTTGGAGAGACAGCTCGACAAGTGCAAGTCGGAGCCGGACACAACGGAGCACACAGATATCCCACAACTCCGGCTGGGGAAGGAAATGCTGCTGCACCAAGTCAAAAATCTCTCGTTAGAGAAGAGCAGCCTGGAATCCAAATGGAGAGCGTTCGAACGCGTCATTCAACGACTGACGACTAACCAAGTACATGTGACTCCAGCGCCGAACACCTCACAACCACCTCCAGGCCTGTTCAGGATCTGTGGCTCCTCTGACTCCACCTCTGGCCTTTTCGGGATCAGTGGCTCTGCCGAGCCAACCCCTGGCTTGTCTGGAAGCCGTGGCTTCTCTGTCAAGTCATCTAACATTCCGATGTATGAGGGCAAACGAACCTTGGACGATGTCACCGCCTTTCTATTTGATTTGGAGCGACAGTTCAAGAATGCAGCCCAGGCCATTGGATGGGTCGGCACGACAGGCTGGGGAGAGCAAGCAGTGCTACGATTGAAAGGTGACGCAGCAGTCTGGGCCATGCACCGCTTCTCAAGGAGTGCGCCCATCGAATGGTCCACCTTTTTCACAGAGTTGAAAGCTAAGCCTATTCCGTCCAACACCTTGGACCTGGTCAAACGTGAATGGGAAGAACTGAGCCAAAAGAAGGGAGAACGAGTCACAGCGTTTGACGAGCGTTTCCGTCGCCTTCGTTCAAAGTTGGACCCGCTCCAGCCTATGCCTGCCGAAATGTTAGGCGACGCTTATGGATATACGATCGAAAAGGGTAACCAGGGAGTTTATAAAGACTTGGTTCGTTATATTGGCATGCGCGATAGGACTCCAACCCTCGAACAGCGCATGGAACGCCTCACCGCACTGGACACGTCTCTCAACAAGTCTGAATCTGGAAGTGGCCCCAACACTACCATAACCACGAAAGCTTCAGCTAGGAAGATGGACTCCAAGAAAGGTGGTATAACCGGCACTGTTGGCCCGGCCAAAGATCACAGCTTGACCTGCTATAACTGTGGCCAGGTGGGTCATATCTCTCGCAATTGCCCAAACCGCGACTTGATGAAGAAGCTACTCGAACAAGCTGTGGTCGGCAAAGATGCCCCAAAAGCCAAGTCTGGACGCCCCCGTAAAGATAAGAAACGGGAAGGTGCACTAACCGGTAGAATGGAGAGTGGGCGACTTGCAGAGGGAAAGGAGGCTAAGCATGAGACGGACAGTGAAGCGGAGAGCGAGTTGGAGAGCCTCTCAGACTCAGACTCTGAAGTGGGAAAAGGCAATGGAGGTCAGTAGCTGCGGCTGTACCTCCCATAAAAACACCATCATGTACGGTATCGTCAAACAAAAAGGGTGGCAAATTGGTGCCAGATAGTCAATTCAAGTTTTTCACCCGTTACCACCACTTGAAAGTTAGTAAACTAGATGAGTCAGTGGTCGACCTGCTAAGGTTGAATAGGAAAATAACATATGAAACGAAAGGAGGATGGTGGAGCAGCAAAAAGGCAAGGGTAGTGAAGGACGATGGTGCGTCAGAGAACGATGTGGGGCGGAAGTTCATTGAGGAACTAAAATGCGAAGTGGCCGCCCTGCAGGCAAAGGAGGCCGGAGGGATGATTGTGGAGACAGCCAATATCAAGGCAGAGGATGGCATCGAGAAACACCAAAGAGTCAAATTGAAACTACGACTCGGGGCATCATATGTCTATGAGGCTGAATTTACGATCTATGACGTGAAGGGCTTCGATATTTTGCTATGCAAAAGATGGATGCGTGATATCAACCGATGATATCAAATTGACCATGACAGTAATGAAATGTGGATTGCCGATAACCTCTGGGAGGAAAGAGAGGATGGCCGAGTACATTACTTGCCAGGCCTACGCCCCTTGCACGTCGACGAAGGAATAGTGGAGCAGGCCAAATTCATGGGTATACACATCATACGGAAGACGGAACTTAAAAATGTGTCTGCCCGCTGGTTGACATGGGCCTTCTTGATCAATGTACACCACCACGGCGATGGCAGTACACTTCAGACAGATGAACCGCCAGGTGAGTTTCAGAAGATGTTGACAGAATTCCAGGGCCTCTTCGGCGAGCTGACATTGGCAAATTCGCACAATGGAAGGCAGGACGATTTGGAAATTAAAACGGACCCAAATGGCAAATACCGTTCCGCTCACCATACCGCATCTCGCCGTGGGAAGAAGAATAATTTCGGAGGCAGATAGACAAGCCGATTCGCTGCGGTTGGATCCAGCCCTCCCGAAGCAATTTCGGCTCACCAGTATTATTCGTGCCAAAGCCTGATAGTACACTGCGCATGTGCATAGACTATCGTGCAGTAAACGCCATAACCGTCAACGATCGTTATCCTCTTCCACACATCGAGGATTTACTCAACTCCACTGCACGGCTCCTGCTGGTTCACAAAATTGGACTTGGCGGCTAGTTACCGTCAAATTCACGTCGCCGCAGCCGACACGCAAAAGACGGACATCACCACTACATTTGGTTTCTACAAGTGGTGAGTCCTGCGGTTTGGCCTGGCGAATGCACCCAGCCAGTTCATGCGCATGATGAACGGCATCTTAGAACCAATGAAACCCAAATTCATCGTCGTATACCTTGATGATATCATGATTCACAGCAGTACCCTGGCGGAAAACGTCGTACATGTCCGAGAAGTGCTTACTTTGCTGACAGAACATCGTCTCAAGGCCAAACGTGCAAAATGCGCCTGGGCTTGTCAGAAAGTTGATTTTTGCGGCGTCGACATTGACAAGGACGGCATCCACGCCCAGGAGTATATGACTCATGCGGTAATTTATTGGCCTCAACCTGAGAACAGTAAGGACGTCAGAGGCTTTCTGGGCCTCACCAGTTACCATAGAAAATTCATTGAACACTACGCTCACATTGCGATGCCGTTGTACGCGATTGGCACTCCTCCGAAAGGAAAACGGGACGTGAGGTGGTGACGTGGAGAACCGAGGAGAGTCAGGCACACTCCATCCTCTTGGGATAGAGAGTGCCAGCATGCTTTCGACACGCTCAAAAAGGCACTCTGCAATGCTCCGGTCCTTGCTTTACCGGACCCCGAAGCCAAATACTGCCTGCACGTCGATGCCACCCAATATGCATTGGGCGCGGTGCTCTCCCAAGTGCAGGATGAGACAGGGAAGGTACTGGGTTATTTCAGCCATAAGTTAGACGATGCGGAGACGCGATACCCTGCATACGACTGAGAACAATTGGGCGTCCGAGACGCAATATTATACTGGAGATTCAACCTACACGGAGCCGAGCAGCCATTTTTGATACACACGGACCATTCAACCTTGCGCTTGATCCTCACACAACCACACCTCGCTGTACGTTAGATGGATATCTTGAGAGTCCTACAGAATTTCGACTGGGAGGTCAAGCACATCCCGGGTGTCAAGAATCAGGTGGCGGACGCATTGTCTCACGGTCTGGATTACTGCAATTGAACAGCACTGGAAGTTACTGCGGCCGGAGAATGGGTTGATGACATCAAGGCGGGCATAATTGATGATGAATGGTTCGGGCCTATTGCACATTGCTTGGCCAACCCAATTCCCCGCCCCCCACCATCCACTGCATCTACCAAGGAACGGAAATTATGGGTGGCAGCGCAACGATTCTATTTGGAAGAGAATGGGCTACTGTGGTTACGTGGAGATTTGGAAAAGACACAGGTAAACAAAACAGCAAGGGCAAAAGAGAAGGAGGAAGTCGGAAAGGCACATATGAGAGGACGGTTGTGTATTCCAAGGACGATGCAGCGACCAATCCTCCATGAAGCCCACGACACTCCAACAGGGGAACACTGCGGTGCTGACCGAACGTACTTACGTATGAAAGACCGGTATTTCTGGAAGCAAATATGGCGCGATACCCAGCGATACGTTGCAGGCTGCGACTTGTGCCACCGAACTAACCACCGGAGTGGGAAACCCATGGGCCTCCTACAACCACTTCCAATAGCCAAAGGCCATTGGCAAAGAATTGGCATCGACTTCATAACTGACCTGTGGACCTCAGGGAATGGCCACGACTGCATTGTAACGTTTGTCGACCACAGGACGAAGAGAGCACATTGGTGAGACTGCAAGAAGACAATCGACGCCACGGCCTTCGCGCGCATATTCATCGACGACATTGTCCCCCTACACTGAGTGCCTCAACAGGTTGCATTGGACCACGATGTACGTTTCACAGCAGACTATTGGAGAAAAGTTGGGAGGATTCTGCAGACGAAGCTGCTCATGTCTCTGGCATTCCATCCAGAAACGGCTGGTCTCTCTGAAAACTCAAACAAGACGGTTGTAAGATATTTGCATGGCTTCGCTACTCATGATCGAGCAAATTGGGACGACTACCTGCCATTAGCGGAGTATGCTTACAATTGATCAGTACACCGCTCAACAAAGCAGATGCCTTTCGAACTTGATCTTGGTTATGAGCCGCCCTTGCCGCTAGACATGATTGCAGACCGCCAACGACCGCAGGCCAATGAATCGGCGAAAGCCTTACAAGGCCACGAATTTGTCGAACAATTGCAGCGCATCTTGCGAGTTGCCAGGGATGAGCTGCGCGATGCTCAAGATAAACCGACGGCTGAGGCTAATAAGTCACGACACCCAATTGACCTCGCCATCATCGCAGGTGCGAAAGTATTTTTAGATACAAAGGATTTGCCAATCACATACGCCAATGCCAACCGCACCCGACGCAAACTAGTACACCGCTACATCGGCCCATACGAGATCCTACGAATACGCGGAAACGCCGTCGAACTATATCTCCCAGACGACATGATGATCCACGACACAGTCAACGTCAGCAGGCTCAAAGTTCACCGCACAGATGATTCTACCATTGCCTGGCGGCCACCACCTCCACCGGTATGGACCAGCCGCGCCGGCACAAGTTACGTCGTCGAACTAATCGCGCAACACCGGCCAAGCTCTCACGCAAGCAGTTGGGAATACGAAGGGAAATGGGACGGTTGGGATGAGAAGGATAATACATGGGAGCCAGAGGATAATATGGCAAAAGCAGAAGAAATGGTGGAGCAGTATTGGAAGGAAATGGGCGGGCGGCCAAAGGAGAAGAGGAAAATGACACGAAAGAAGGCGTGAGGAGTAGGCGTTTTTTGGATGATTGAGAGACATCGCGGAGGCATGTTTGTTTTTAGATCAGGGTGTTTTGTGTCTTCGAGAGGTTTCTCAAAGATGATTGGAGAAGGTTGTGATGTAGGTGGACGACGCTGGTCATGTTAAGGTGCGGCTCTGTCACATCAGGTGTAGCTCTGTGGCATTAGTGCGGCTCTGCGGGAGACTCGCGTATTAGTTAGTTCTAGCGAGATGTCAGCTCGAGCATCAATAAAATTCACTTCTATACGTACGGAGAGGCTATTTGCCCACACTTACATGAACTGAAATTGTTGACGCTCTGTTGACGCTCATTTTGCCACGCGTGTATCCATATTATACAATCATTTCATTTGGCGTAATCCTTCATTCACATTGTTCAGGCAGCCTTTCTAGCGTTATCATTCATATTCTTCTTGATCACGACTTTGTTCTTTAATAATACATGTAAATATATAATAAGTATCTCCAAAATCCTGTGCCTTTCGATCAATGCTCGTCATCACTTACAGGTTCACTCAATAGGCTGCTCTGGTCTTCAAAATGGATGTCAGCTGCATTACCACACAGCAGATAGTGTACTAACCAGTGGATGTTCCTTCATCAGTCAGCATATCTGGATCGAAATCTGTATCGTGCTGGCTATGCTGGGGAGAAGCATCGAGCATAAAGAATTGAGCACAGGGAAGAGTTGAATGTGAATATTGATATCCGGCCGGCGAATTGACGATTTGGGCCTGTTGAGCTACGGAACAGTTACCAGTTGGGGCAGGTGGCGTTTCGGGCAGAGGTGGCGTCGCCTCGGGAGTTGGCTGTCTGCGTCTGTCAAGGGGAGGTGCGCCTGTTCCTTTGCATCTGCATCGTGTCTGCGCATTCTTTGGCGTGCCATTCTTGCAAGAAAGGCGTCCGGCCATCTGGTTTTGAGAAACCATTGCCGGGTGTCTGTCTATCGCAGCCTGCACCTTTTTATGCCCCGGAAACTCAACACCCCGCTCCTTCTCCTCTCGGATCTAGGCGCGAGGTTTTTCAATCAGGAATTGCGTTTCCTCTATTGTGCCGCGCGAAAAGCCTTGTTTGGCCATTTTCGCAACATTCAAGGCCAGGCGCATGTCGGACTGTTCCAACTGTACCTGACCACCTTCCCTTGCCACAGTAGCAGACATGTGGAAAACCTACGAGAAATTAGTTGCTGCTTGTAACGATGAGATTCGGCGATTACCTCAAACATATACGCGTCCTTAGCCTCCTCTAAAATGATTAAAGCCTGTTTCGTCCAGTCATGGGGATTCATATCAGAAAATTTTTCAGCAAAAATTCCAGAGCGGACAACATCATGATGTTCTATTCCCCTCACTGTGCGGACAAATGCCTTCGTCAACCATCGAGGTTTCCCATTACGGGCAGCGAGAAATTGGTTGGGTAGCTCTCTTTGTACACCTGCTGTACATTATAGGATTAATTGACGGCTTTTGACCAGGATATGCATATTCTTACATCCAACTGCGTGCTGCTGCTTATTCTTGCAGCTTCCAGTTTTACAGACAATGTGTAAATGGGCATCCTGGTTCATATTTCTGGTGGGTGCATCGGCAGCATTGCGGTGGACTAGATGGTGTCTTCGTGCTCGCTGTGTGCCATTCAGTGACCTATTCAATGTATCGCCCGCCAATCGGCTTGATTTCAATCCGCTCGGTGCTGGCTGGGGTGGTTGTGTTTCCATGATACACTGGGGTGTAATAGAAGAGGAGGATGATAACCAAAAGAAGTGGGAAGTCTTGAGGACTATATAGTTAGCTTCATGTCAGAACAGAATAATTAGCAGCCAAGATGTTCAATATACTCAAGATGAATCCTGCTGCGTATGGCCGCAAGTTGCAGGGGTTTCCCACCGCCCCGCAATGTGCAATAAGTACGTCCAACCGGTCTGTTAGCAAACCGGGATAAATTACCTTGTACGACAGCCTAAATCGCGTGGTTGTCAGAAATCAATAGGTCATTGTATGAAGGAAAGGACGTCTGCTGATGTTTGACTCAAAGAATCACCGGGATATCAGGTGAAACTGACGCTAGCAATCAACTCATGATGTACAGTTCGCCTAACCATTCCATATTAATTGAAGGTTAAATGCGCGTTGTTGCTTTGTTCAAGATGAGTAAATGTACCAACCTTGACATAAAAGACCAAGCTTGCCTCCATATTGTCCATATCTTGCAACATCCAACATCTCGCCCAACAACAAGGTCAGGGCAAACTACAATGGTTAATGCTCCAAATGATAACGTTTCGCCAGTTCCAGCGGGTAAATATGGCAAATTGACAAAGCGCTCCACACAACGACGTCATCAAGCGAATGAGGGAAAGAGCGGCTTGGAAGCAGAGAGAGTCCGAGCCGTTGGGGCATTGGGCAGCTTGCAATCCAAACAGAAGCTTGCGGCCGAGAAACAACGAGAAACGCACTTCATAAGTAATGAACACATGAAACATGGATTGAGGATTATGTGGAGAGAGAGACCGCTGGGGCTAGAAAGCGAGGTGAAGATGCAGAGGCAGCGGTTCAGCAGGAGCAGGAAGAAACGGCGAACGCTGAAAACATGGGATTGACGAACAGAGACCATTAAAAGACATTTCAGGAGATGATTGTTGCTATCGGAGACAGTCTGAGTGATCTTGCAACTTCCGACGATGGGGAGGATGGGGAAGATGAGGATGATGAAGAGACAGAGCGCGGCCAGCTGAGCAAAGATGATGAACCCAGCTGGTTGATGGGCACAATCACGAAAACGGTGCAGCAGCGCCTGGAAAGGCTTCGTCCGAAGCAGATGACGCTCGACAAATTGACACAACCGGGATGGGAGGACACAGCTGTTTACCTCTGTGAAAGAGAGAAGAAGTACGGCACATCCTGATTGTGGGTTCCGGCAGTCGTTCAACAGCAAACGGATGATGATACAGCGACATCTGTACCAACATTGATTGGACAGCATCTGGAGAGTCTTGACATTGTCCGCAGAATATCGCAAAGGCCGCAAGGAACTTCTCAACCGTGAAGTAGTCATATTAGGCTACGTTCGGTGAAGCCGCAGTCGAACATGAGCATATCCGGTCTTAAGACCGCCGCAGAGGGCGATACGTCATCTTTACTGAAAGCTCAGCCTGTTGAACCAGTAAGCGTTCACCGCTGCATATAGCCTCCAGCTAATCAGCATATAGATTTCAGATTCGGACGAAGACATGGTGACGGCCCCTGTGTCAGTGGAGGAATAAATAAGCAAATTTTAATTTTTGACGCCATATCTTTGAGAAAAGGACATTGTTCACCAATTTTGCAACATGTCAGCATTTTCTTGATTTCAGTGACCAAATTGTGAGAGATGTTGATTCATCTGTGCATGTGCAAGGGTCAAACGCATCATGTGAATGTTCTAGAATCCAAATCACAAGGAAAAACGGCCAAATCATTGGATTACTATTTGCACGTGACTGTTAAGCGACAAAGCAAAAGCTATATTAGTGACGAAATATACTAACAAAATTTAAGTGACTGATGTAATACGTGTCATAGAAAGGGCGGTCAGTGCTCATAACGAATCTGTCTGAACAACCACCGTCATGCTGCATTCAGCTATGTGTCCAACCGCATAACTCTCTGCACAGACCTTGTGCACATGGTTGAAATAATTGACATTGCTTATGGTGCGTCAAGGAAATCGAGGAGAAGGAGCTGGATAAGGAAACGTGAGGACATTGAGCTATATTTACGAAAAATTAGTTTAATGATCTACAGGCCGTCAATTGCCGGCCAAAAGCGCAAGAATGTGATAGGGCCACGTCATCTCTCACTTTGATAGCGTGGATAGGAGTTGATCAGAAATTGAGATGTAACAAAACTGTTGGATGCAAACTATAACACATACAAACTCAATATTGGATGTCAATAATGTGTATATGATACGTTGAATACAATTGTTGTCTGTACAAAGGCAATTTCGATGTGATTAATGTGAGTGTCAACAGAGTGTCAACGATTGTTAGTCTTACACATTCGGCAATCAATGGGTGGCAGTGTCACATACTGCCAAAGTCAATGTATTGGTGAGCGTTATAGCGAAAGAGACTGATGACACGCTCCTTACCACATCCTAATAATAAGCGTCAACAGAGCATCAACAGTTTTCGGCCTTGCATCATAGAAAATCCCAAGGGCTGCGCGGCCTCATTATCACATAGTCGAACTATGGGCAGCAGTTTAGGCAAAAATGCTGTCGGCGACATCGTACCTATACCCTGAAAATGAGCGTCATCGGAGTGTCAACGATTTTAGGCCTTGCATCTTCGTTAATCATGGGGCCGGGTGGCGACATTGACCCATACCCAAATTATCGGCCACCTTTCTTGGTAAAAATGCTTTTAGCGACATCGTATCAATGCCCTAAAAATGAGCGCCAACAGAGCGTCAACGATCTTAGGCCTTGCATTGTAGTTAATCAAGGGGCCGTGCGGCAACATTGACCCAAAATCAAACTATCGGCCGTCCTTCTAGGAAAAAATAATTTCGGCAACATGGTACCTATGCCCTGAAAACGAGCGTCAACGGAGCGTCAACAATTTGAGGCCTTGCATCTTCGTCAATCAAGGGGCCGTGCGGCGACATTAATATATAATTGAACTAGCGGCCCCGTTTCTAGGCAATAATGCTTTCAACGACAGCGTGCCTATGCCTCAAAAATGAGGGGTAATAGAGCGTCAACAATGTTTGGCCTTCCATCTTCGAAAATCAACGGGCTGTGCAACCACATTCTTCCGGAATCGAACTATCGGCCGACATTCTAGGGAAAAGTGCTTGAAGCAACATCGTAAAAATGTCCTAAAATGAACGTCAACTGAGCGTCAATGGAGCATCAACCAAGTGTCATCAGCAACAACCCTAGTTTCCGTCTGAAACACCCGGGTGTTCCGGACGGCTCTGACGGCTCTGACGGAACCTCGTACCCTCTGACGGAGAATTACACGCTACCCGTCGCTCAGGCGACGGGTCGCGTT
>Ga0307515_10011726_pt1 | contig 16587 bp, 2 predicted proteins | sample 17_EM_MG_FD_194513 | JGI IMG/M metagenome (GOLD analysis project Ga0307515, IMG submission 194513) | Populus trichocarpa ectomycorrhiza microbial communities from riparian zone in the Pacific Northwest, United States - 17_EM | ecosystem: Host-associated > Plants > Roots > Unclassified | place... | reverse complement strand
AATTAAATCTTAGGTTCCTCTTAGGTAGAGGCAACTCTCTTAAATAAGCTTACTTTAGGTACTATTATTAGCTTCCTAGGGTTTATTAGTATTATATACTTTAGTTTTAATTCTAGGGGTATAGGTCTAGCCCTATCTAGTTTATAAGGTAGGATATTATTTAGGCCTTCCTAGGCAATATAGAGTTGTTTTAGTGTCTAAGTATAGCGCGTCAACGCGTTGTTGCAGACGAAGTTTTCTCTTTAGGGTGGGATATTATTAAGGCCTTCCCAGGCAATATAGGGAGAGCTTAGTATAATGTAACGGCTTATACAAATACTTCTAAACCAAAGCTTATAGAATACTATCTTATAAAGATACTAAACTAAAGAGAAGGAAAAAGGGGTTGCTAGGACTGATGTAAACAAATATATAGGGTGAGCCGCTAAGGCGCTAGCTTTGGGCAGGCTAATTATAGGTCGGTAGAATATAGCAAAATTTGGCAGGTAACGTGCGATAGCGCCGTTACAGTTTTTATATAAGCTATAGTAAGAAAAATGGAAGATTAAGGGTAGTACTAGTTGAGTTAAGATAACTAAATAAGTTAATACTTAGAACTATAATATCTAGTCTTAGGTATATAGAGTTCTAACTAATATCTAACTTAAGCTGCGGCCCGGAAGTCTTATATTTATTATTAAGGTAATACTAAAGGGCTAGGCTAGATAATGGGCATTAGTAATAATATAGATAATTTAAAGCCCGCGAAGTAACTAAATAGAAAACCTGTATCTTATAGGCTAACTACTTATCTTTAACGGCTTTTAAAAGTTTATTTCTAGAATTCCTTTTAATATTTTTAGTTTTCTATTAAATAGATATATTAGTATAAGCCTATATACTACTAGGGTGCGGAAAGCTAAAATATAGTTAAAGCTCTTTAAATGATTTACTAGAAAAGAATAGGTTATTTAGGTTAGCCTATAAATTAGCTAGCTTAACCTCTATATCCTACCCTAGCTTATAAAAATTAGGGCTATCTCTACCTAGTATGCTACTATTAATCTATATATTAGTATCTCTCTTATTTATAGCGGTTAAAGAAGCTTTAGGTATCTAGTCTCTAAAAAGTATTATAATACGGCTTTTAAGAGAGCCCGCTCTATAATAGGGCACTAGACGCTATATAGATAGAGCTTATAGTAGTTATATAAGGCGGGATATATTTCTAAGTAGTATATATTTAGAGAAATTAAGGCTAAGGCAAGCTTAATATAGTTATATTTTTAAAGATAAAGAAGCTATAGTATTAGTTTAGGTGGCTATAGAAGTTTAAAAAATTAAGTAAATAATAGTAAGAAATAGAAGAAAAAGGCGCGTAAATAAGGGTGCGGTGTTATAGATGGCTTAATATATAATTTGGACTATAGGACCTATATATAAATAAGTTTAGCAAATATCTTTAATATAAAGCGTAGTAGCTATAAGTGGGATCTAGGATACTAGTTTTGGGTTACCTATATAGTAGATATAGTAGCTTACCTAAAAAAAAAAGTTGCTTTATTAGTAATATAGCTTAAAAATAGGTTATACTTTAGGTAAAAGGGTATTTTAAAGCCTTATCTTACGCTTATAGGATAAAATACTATACTATATTTTACTTTGTTTTATATAATCTTAAACTTTTTATAATGTCTTAGATTATTCCCCTACCTTTCTCTACTCTATACTTTACCTTATCTTATATTTATAGGATAAAATACTATATTATATTTTACTTTTTTTCGTATAATCTTAGACCTTTTATAATGTCTTAGATTATCCCCCCATCTCTCTCTATTATATATTTTACCTTACCTTATATTTATAAAATAAAATACTATATTGTATTTTACTTTTTTATATAATTTTAGACATTTTTTAATATCTTAGATTGTCTTAAACTTATTCCCCTATCTCTTTAAAGCTGCTTTACCAACTAGTTATAATATAAAGAATAGAATTATTAGCTCTTTTATTATTATATATCTAGTCTAGTTACTTAAATATACCTATTAGGATATCTATTATTCTGTCTATAACTCTTTAGCTTTTTATATAATATATATAACAACTAACGTTTTAAGGCTTTTACTACGGATTATACTTATTTTTATATGCCTTGTTATTTATATCTTATAATTTTATTTACTTAGTTAGCAGCGTAAATCTTATATTTTATTTCGCTACATATCTTTTATTCCGTTTCTTACTCTAAGTCTTATATTTTGTTCTACTACCTATATTATAGCTTTTATCTTATCCTAATTCTTATATTAAAACTTATATTCTATTCTATTTCTTATATTACTTTTATATTACTTTTATTAGAATCCGCCATTATCTTAAGTTAATACTATTAATATACCTTCTTATTATAACTGTTAGGATTATTTTATTATTTTATTACTAATTATCTAATATATTATCCACTCTACTATCTTTATAAGTTATGCTATACTCTTTTATATAAAGCTTTTACCTGCTTATAAATATATAGGGTCCTTAACTATAATGGCGACGCTATACCTAGACTCTAGTTAGTACTTAATTACTATAATTAATAAGAACTTATTGTAAATAAGTGGTCTAAAGCTGTAGTAAGGACTTGCGATTAACGAAAATATATATAACAAAATCCTCTAATACTATGCTAGCGAAATTAACAAAGCGTTTAGTGGTAGGTTGGTAGCGTCTAGGCCTATATAAAATAGAGTTAAGCGTATAGTCTTTAACCTTCTTAATACTAAGTATAGGTACGTATTTAAGAGATCTAATCTACTATTAGAGTTTAAAGCTTTTACTATTACCGCTAAGAAATTTATATAGTAATATGTAACAACTAACAGATATAGAGGCGTAAAGGTTATAATGGCTAATATTATTCTAAAGCGTGGCGCCTTATCTTCTAAAAAGTAGTCTATTGACTTATCTAGATTAAGGGTAACCTTTAAGGCTGCCTAGGTGCTTAATAGTCTGTCTATTATAGTCCTATAATAGCTAAATACTATACCTATACTATTTTATAAAATAAGCTTTACTATATATAGTTGCCTAGACAAAATGCTATTAAATAGGGCCCCCATTCTATACGGATTTATATTAAAAACTAAGTATAAGTATCTGTTGTCCAATTCTCCACAGAAAGTTAATATATATCACTTTAGATATAATAAGCTATAGGCTGTAATAATTATAAACTTCTTAGTAAATAAATATAGGGATAGCTAGGCTATAGTAGATCTGACTACTAGTATATTAATTCTTAACTATATAAACCTGGCATTTACGGTACTTTCTATAAAGTATAAGAGACTTTATAACTTATATAATATTATATAATATTATATAGAGTTACCTAACATACGTTTATAGGTATAAGATTTAATAAGAGTAATTCTAAGTCTAACTTTAACCCTAATATTATAACTAGTACTAACTAAAAGAAGAATAGGTATATCTACCCTAGGTTAAAGTAGTTATAAGCAGTTAATTCCAGAGTCTACACCACCTATGTTTAAGCAGTCAATTCCAAAGCCTACATTAACCCTAAAGTCTACGCTACTTATACCTACTAGTGCATTATTAGCCATATAGCCGGCTATAATTAAAACTACTAATAGCTAGACCTATAGTAATAAAGATAAGCCCCTGCTAGATAAATAAGGGCTTTTAAAAGGCGTAGATCTAGATAAAGTATAAATATTTAAGATAATGCTATTGGATAAAATAAAAGGATAGTATAATAAATGGCTAAAGTCTAATTGCGAAATGTTTATTAATATATTATTTAAGGGTATAAATAATAACCCTAACCTAATTTATATTAAGGAAATTAATCTTAACTATATATAGGAGCGCCGCTACTTTAACGCCTTAATTAACCCTATTTCGACTAATAAGGAACTAGAAGATAAGCATAAGAATAGAATTAAGGAGGTTAATTAGAGGGTTAATTACCTAAAGGACGTGCAAGAATTATATATTAACCCAATATTATAGGTAAAGGTGCTATAGTTCCTTTTATTTTTGTTAACTATTTATAATACTTTTTAAGATATAACCTTCTACTTATATAGCATAAAAAAGGGTAAAGCTATATAGATATATTAGCTGCTTAGTATTACCTATACTCTTTATAATTATACAGCTCTAAATAAAACCTTTCTTACGGATATAATGGGTTTAGATAAAATACTTTAAATACTTTTAATCTAGTATACTAGCGTATTAATAACTAAGATTAACCTTAACTGGCTTAATTAGAAAAATTAAGAAGGTAGAGATAAAAGTCTTTACCTTACCCCTAATATAAATTAACACCTATAGCCGCCTAATACCTAATACCTAAGTTAAATAGATAGTATACTATAGTGCTATTATATTAAGGGAAGTATTACTAGAAAATTTCTTTACTGGCTAGTAGGACCAACTATATATATTACTAGATAGAATCTACTACCCTAAGCGGTTAAAGATGTTAAATTATAGTTTAAAACCTTAAAACTAAATAATTGTATTTCTAGAGACAAACTATAAGTTCGCGTATACTATTTGGCTTTTATTAGGTCTAGTATAAAGAAATATAATTTTATAGACAAAGATAAAGATATTCTTAAACCTATAAAATATAAAAGAAAAGGTAAAAATATAAGAAACTAAGAGTTCCTAAGGTTGATATAGTAGAAAAAGGCTTAACTTAGCACGATTAGTTAATAAAGGATACTGTCTATATTTAACATATTATAAATAGCTATCTCCCTACTAGAGTAGCTGCTTGTGGTTTTATCTAGCGCCGTTTAGTTAGGGCTTTACTAAATTAAAACAAAGCCTCTAATTGGTCTAATTCTATTTATAGCTTAAACTAAATATACCTTATTATCCTAACTTAGGTCTACTTAGGCTCTATATAAGGCGGTAAGTCCTCCTCTACTTTAATTGTTATTAGATTATTACTATTTATAATAAAGCCCCCCTTTTTACGGATTTTAACCACAAAATCCTTAATATAGCTCTTTAAAAATTAAGCTTTCTTAGCCGAGGTATTAGGGACTAGTGGCTTGGCACTATTCTATATAATAATTCCAAAATATAAATTTCTTAACTCCTTAGTCACTGCCTTGTTAATCTTAGTAACTCGCTCTTAGGCTTTATCCTACTTTTTAGTTTAATTTACTCCTCTCTAGCTCTTTATAAGCTCTTTTAGTCCTTACTAATAACTCTACTAATAATTTTAACCCTTATAGTCCTAAAATATCTAACTAACTTTAATTAGCGACAGTCTGTTCCTTTTTTAGTTTCTTTTCTCTTCTTATTTAGGACTTACTTAACGTAGGTAACGGGGTTTTGACCACACCCTAGTTATAACCGTTTTGAATATTAAAACTTTACCTAGGTTATATCTATCACGCCTAGGTAAGCCTTAGCACAACACACCGCCTTTTAAATGTATATGTTGCTTTAATTTTGGCAGAACAACAAAACTTTACTTAAAATAGTAGGCGGTACGCTAGCGCGGTCAAAACTAGGGTGTGGTTAAAACCCCGTTACCTACGTTACCTAAGTCTGTTATCGTTTAGCCCAATATAGTAGTAATAGGAAAGAGTTATACCCAAATCTATAATAATAAATTAAAATAAACCCCGACGACTAATAGTTGCTATAATTATTTCTCTAAGTTTTTAAAGTAGCTTAAACGGTTCTAGAATAAGGAGGTTTAACAGTTTAATATAGTCTATTCTGTCTTTACTGCGGCCGGTCTTAATGTAGCCTAGTTTATTTCTAATTTTCGCTATTATAGATACTTTAGAGATAGTTCGCTTTATTACGGCTAATTTAGTTCCTATTAAATTTAGATTATACCTTTTTAGTTAAGTATCGCGTTTATTAAACTAACTAGTCCTATAAATCCCTAAATACTTATTTAACTAATCTATCAAATTTTAGAAGCTCGCTTAGAACCTAATTTTAGCCCTTAATTAAGGAAATATAGACTAAATTAAGACTCTTTAAGGCAACGTAGATGGTGCTTATATAGTTTTAATAAAGGCGCTTTATATATTAGTAATTTCTTCTAGTCCTTTTAGTTTCCTATTAACCCTAATAGTTACCGCATTTTTAAAAATAATAATCTTACGGCCTATATAGGTACTTATTACTTTAATAGGTCTAGTAAGAAACTTTAGCGTTATAATTGCTCTATTAGGGCCGCTTTGGCTAAACGCGGCGTTACTAAGGTATCTTCTAGCTCTGTTGCCTTTAGTGCCTTATTTACTACTCCTACGCCCTATCTTTTCTTATTTAGCAGCAAACGGCGCTATAAGGCTATACCTAAACGCGGGTAGGTTAAAATTAACCTTAATTTTCTAAAGAGGACCTTCTTAAAGTCGATAAGGCAATTATAACTAAGGTGCCCCATTTTAGCACTATAAAGATCTATTCTAGCCCTTTAGCCAGATTTAGCTCTACTGCTACCAGAAAGTCTTATACTATCTCTTTTAACCATATTACTTTTACTAAGCCTAGTAAGTTAACCCTTACTCTATAAAGGGACATTTTAGCTTTTATACTATCTTTTTTATAAGAATTAGCCCTAACTTCTCCTAATAGGGTTTTATCTATTTAGTTAAACGGTATATCTAATTTATTAAAATGGAACTCGGAATATCTCTAGGAAGCTCTTACTACTATAGGTTTTATTAGTATTCTTTAGTTATTCTTAATATTAATTAGTCTATTTTAGGTGTAATATACTTTAGCTACTCCTACTAAGGTTATTATAGAGCTTAATAGTTATACTAACCTCCTTTAGCGCCTTTTTTATAACGTTAAGGACCTAAAGACCTAGCTTAATTTTCTTAAAACGAGTATAACTAGCATTAACACTACTTTACGCCGTATTGCTGACCGTTTTAATAATATGGAGCTTATTGGCAGCACTCTAACCCCTATAGTCCCTCCTATGCCTTAAGCTAATCCCCTTAGCTATTCTAAGCTAATTAGTGGCGATATAACTTCTCCTAATACTTTATAAAATCTAGAGCGTAATTCTAGTACTAATATAGCTTATTCTTCTTTAGTTAAGGACAATTTAGCTAATAGCTTTAGTTTAGCGGGATTTAGTAAACACTTAGTAAGTAGTCCTTTCTTAACCTTTTTTTTTTTTAGCTAGGTTAACATCTTATAGGTCCCTTTAGGCAGCGGCCTTCTTTAGTTTGGTTTCTTTTATTATATTTAGGTTGGTTAGCAAAAAAAGTAATAGGTTAGCCCTTTTCTTTTATACTTCTTACCTAAGTAGGTATAGACTAGCTCTTTTAGCTATAGGTTATTATTAGTATTCCCTAGACCAAATTCTACTATATTAGTTTTAATTTGTTCCTAATTATATTATTATCCTAGTTAGACTAACTAAGTCCTTTTACGGTCTTATTAAAACCTATAAAACCCTATTTAGGGGGAAATTAGAAAAGAGTTACTATTTAATACCCTTTTTCTTTTTTAGGGGCCGTCCTAGTCTATTATAGTTTTTACTTTTAAGGTCCGAGTTATAGGTAGTCCGTGGCCTATTTTGTCCTAAAATGCGCCTATAAGCTCTTATTATAGTTTCTAATAGGTTTTCGGCTAGTTCCTATATATTATCTTCTAGACTATATCCTTTCTAATATACTTAGTACTTTATAATTCTATTTTTGTCTTTTATTTAGCCTAAAATAGCCTTAATATACTATTGTTCTAATTTAGATATATCCATAAAATAAGGTATAGGCTATTATCTCCCGCTAACTATATTTGGTATATATTTTTCTAAAAGGGACACATAGAACATATTATAGATATTCTAATTTTCTAGCAATTTAAGCTAATACGCCTGCGTATTAATTACCCTTATAATCTAGCTTTTTCTTAGGTCTACTTATCTATATATATTTGCCCGCTAGCTATATATAGTCTTCTTCCTTAAATTCTATAGGTTTATAACCTATGTTATAGTATTTTACTTAAAATTCTTAAGCCTTAACTAAAGATTGCTTTAAATTATTGTAAATTGTCTTTAATTTATTGGCTAATTCTTCGGCATACTTTAACATACTACCTCTATAGGCTTCTCTTAAACCCTTATCTCTAAATAGTATTTTAACCTTATTTACCTAAAATAGGGTTATTCCTATAAAGGCGTGGATTAAGTTATTATAAGTAAACTCCGCTATAGTAAGAAGACTAGCCTAGTTTATCTATTTAAAGTTATAGAATGCCCTAAGGTACTACTCTATAGTTTAATTTTACTTTTTTATCTACCTATCTATCTAAGGGTAGAATATAGTAAATAAGTCTTGCTTAATTTCTAAATAGAAGTATAGCGAAGACCAAAATTTAGAGGTTAGAATTAGTTCTTAGTTTAATATAATAGACTATAGGACTCTATATAGTCTAACTATCTCTCTTATAAATAGGTTCGCTAGACCTTAGGCCTTTAAATCCCCTCTTATAGGGATATAGTAGGCCATTTTTATAAATTGGTCTACTACTACTAGAACTACGTTATACTGGACACCTATATACTCGCTTAGAGGTAGTTCTATAATAAAATTAAGTATAATATCGTCTTAGGGGCCTCTTAAAACTAGTAGGGGGTGTGGTACCCTATATAGTTAGTGTCTTAACGGCTTAATCCGGCTATAGGTATAACAGCCTTAAATCTAATCTTTAATATATTATTTTATTTCCGGCTAGTAGTACTAGCGTTAAACCAGTTTTAACGTTTTTATTATACCAAAATGTCCTACTAGCTTGCCATTATAGCAACGCTATATTACCTTAAGCTGTAGTCTCCTACTTAGGATATATAGCCTTCCTTAGTAGCGGAGTATACCGTTATTATCCTTCTAATCCTTTAGCCAGATTAGGACGGTGTAATTACTCTAACTTTATCTGCCCTATTAGCCCTCCTTTTCCTTTACTTTATCTAATTACGCCTAAATCTTTTAGGCTATTAAATTAGTAAATAAGGCTTTTTTTACCTCTTTTAGGAGTAAGTCTTTTAGGGTATATGCTATTTTGGACTCTTCTACTGCTATCCTAGCTAGTTTAGTCCGTGGCGCTTAGTATTACGTACTACCTACACTAGTACAGCCCAATCGGCCTATAATTGCTCCTATTAATAGCTGGCCATGTACTCTGTCGGATTAGCTTGTATTAAGCTATAATTAAAGACTTTAAAGAATTGTATTTAGTTCTCTATTAGTAAAGGGGATAGTTTAGTCTATCTCCTTATAATCCAGTTACCGTAATAGGGCGTCCGCTAGGTTACTTACGCCTTTTTAATATATAATGCGGAAATTAAAGATAGCTAGCTATTTAGCCTATCTTACCTATTTCCGTAATAGCTCTTTTATTATTATAAAAGGCTATAGATTAGTATAATTAGTTAGCAATTCGACCTAATATTACGCCCCTTTTAAATAGTGTCTCTAGTGTTTAAAACTGGCTACTATTATTAGCAACTCCGCATTATACGTATTGTAATTATATTCTGCCATAATTAGCTTTCTTAAAAAGAATGCTACTAGGTGCTATTATAGCTTCCTCTTAGGCTCTAGAGCTTACTAGCTTAATATACCTAAGATTATAAATCTAGAAGCGTCCGTCTTAATCCTTATAAGCATCCTTAGCCTAAAATAGATTAATAGGGGGGCCAATTTAAACTACTTCTTTAATAGTTTAAACACCTCTAACGCTTTTAGGTCTAGTTTAAGTTCCTTTAACTCTTTTTATCTCTATCTCTAGCCTCCTTTAGCCGCGCCGCGACTACGTTTAGTTACTTTATTTAAGGGTACTATAATACGGGAGAAGCCCTTAATAAAACGGCGGTAATAATTAGCAAATCTAATAAAGATTTTTACCTTTTGTATACTCTTAGGCACGGGCTATTCCTTAATAATTTAGACCCGTTTAGGCTCTATTATTACGCTATTCTAGGTTATTATAAACTTTAAAAAGTTTACACTGTCCTTATAGAAGTCGCATTTAGATAGTTTGGCGTATAATTTATATACTTAGAGTCTTTCTAAGACCTTTATATAGGCCTTATAATCTTCTACCCTCTTAGAGAAGATTAAAATATTATTAAGGTATATAATGTAGGTTATATCTAATAGGTTTAATAGGGCGCTATTAATATACCCTTAAAAGGTGCTAGGGGTATTACTTAGTCCGAATAGAACTATAGTATATTTAAGAAGCCCATATCTAGTCCTAAACGCTATTTTTTACTTATTGCCCTCTTTAATCCTAATATAATAATACGTATCTCTTAGATCTAATTTAGTGTAGTAGAATGCCCTATATAACTAGTCTAAGGATTCCTAAATTAAGGGGAGTAGGTACTAATTCTTTTTAGTAATTATATTTAACCCTCTATAGTCCATATAAAGACGTAAGCTTTTATCCTTCTTTTTAATAAAGAGGATTGGAGCACTAGTGGGAGATTATAACTTATAGATCCACCTACGTTATAAATTCTTATCTAGATACTCTCTTAAAACCTTTAGTTTGGCTTTTAAAAAGTTATATAGTAGAATAAATAGGGGTTATTTGCCTTTTATTAACTTAATTACTAGCTTATATAGACGGTAGTCCGGTAATAACCTAGCTTCTTTCTTATTAAATACGTCTATATAGTCCTTATAGGCTTCTAGTAGAGCATCTACTAGCCCTTTAAATGCTATAATAGTTATATATATAATAAAAAGATCTAAGTCCATATGTTATAGACTTGCTATAAAAGATTTCAGTCCTTCTATTATAACCTTTTAGTATTTCTTATTCCCTTTAGCCCTTTAGAGCCGTAAAGTCTTCTATATAAAGCTTAAAATTAGGTCCTATTTAAATAACTAAGGTATACCTAGGACCATATTAAATCCAGCTACCTCTCTTATAAAAAAGGAGTCTATTTTAGCTTACTTTACTTTAAACAAGTTAGTAACCTTATATAGTATACTAGCCGTTCCATATATAGCTAGAGGTTAATAGTTAAGAGTCTTATACCCTTCTAGCCTCTATCTATTATAATTTAGTTTACTATATACTAGTAGGGATAGGGTAATAATATTAGCTTTTGCTTTATAATTAATAAGGGCACGGACCAATATATTACCCTTTAAGCCTCTTACGCTTACTATAACTTAAATTAATAAGCTATCTAGGCTTCTTTATCTACTAGAATTATAGGCTTCTTCTTACTACTCCTTTATATATATAACCTTACCTATAATATAGAGCTGTTACGTTATAAGGTTCGCTTTTTTTATTTCCTTTTTTAGCTTATAGCAATTCCTAATAATATGGCCTAGTTAGTTATAGTTATAATATCTTAGACTAGATTAGTTACTCTTTAGCTTCCCTTCCTTATTAGGTTTAGGCCAATTTTCTTTAAACTAATTTTTTTAAGACAACAATAGACCTAACCGTTGTTATCGATTCTAGTATATTCTTAAGTTATTTACATTACTTTAAGATCTTTTCCTTAAGTTCTTTATTTCTAAGGGTGCTTATTTTTAGGCCGATTTGGATAATTCGCGCTTTATATCCCTATATACTTCTTTAGCATCTAGTTTCATTTTAGACAAATTATAGTATTTTACCTCTAGGACGTAAAATAGCCTCTTCTATATTTCGTCCAATAGGGCCGCTTTAAACTTTAGGATTTATATTCCCTTATCTTATATACCTAGCTCTCTCTATTATATACAGAGGTATTATAACAGGTCTAATAGGGTCCGGTTTCCTTATATTGCTCTTTTAAATCTAGTAAAGGCATTAGCCTTACGCTTTTGTTTTATCCCAAGCGATAATAATATATACTCTTTTATTCTTTTTTAGGTTTATTCCGTAATGGGCTATATAGCCTTTATATTGTCCTATCTTTCCTATTAAATATCCCCTAAATGCTTATATATAAATTTAGTCCGCTATAATTCTATTTTAAATATATATAGGACCTAAATAAAGAACTTCTTACAGTCTTTCTTCCATTTATCCTATTTATATCTCCCTTTACCTATAAACTTTATTAGTAGCTATAGTTTAGGCAATTAGAATTATAACGCAGCGCCCCTAATAAGTATATTAATCTCTTTTAAGTCCAGTGGGGTAAGGGTTAGCATAGTTAAGGATCTTGCTAGTGTTCTTTTATTCTCTTCTAGTGGTTATTAATATTCCTCTAGTTCTTACCTTATTTGTTTGTTATTTCTTAATAAGCTCTAGCTCTAGCTATATAGCTACTAGCTTATTGTTTAGAATTTGGTTTTTTACCTCTAATTAAGCTAGTTTTCCTCTTTGTATAACTCCTTAGGGTCCTTATTTAAGGTTATTCTTACCCTATTTAGTTAAGATCGACTTATTTTATTCTTCTTCCTCTAATCCTTCGTTATTAGAGTTTTCTAGATCTGGTTAGATCGTATTAGACACTAATTAAGAGTTTAATAATCCTACTGCCGTATTTTATTTATTCTTCTTTATTTACGGTTAGTTTACGCCTAATGCCGTATCGCGTAGTTAGAGGTTTATCTTTGTTTAAGGACCTTATAGTACTATAAGGAGTTATTTACGTGTGAGAAACTGGGAGTTCCTAAGGTTGATATAGTAGAAAAAGGCTTAACTCGGCACGATTGGTTAATGGAGGATACTATCTATATTTAACACATTACGAATAGCTATCTCCCTACTAAAGTAGCTGCTCGTGGTTTTATCTAGCACTGTTTAGTTAGGGCCTTACTAGATTAAGGTAAAGCCTCTAATTAGTCTAATTCTATTTATAGCTCGGATTAGATATACCTTATTATCCTAACTTAGGTCTACTTAGGCTCCGTATAAGGCAGTAAGTCCTTCTCTGCTTCAATTATTACTAGATCGTCACTGTTTATAATAAAAAAGGTTTCGTAGAAAATGGACTTAAGATCGGCTTTATATCTTATAATTATAATATTATAAACTTAGGTAATAACCTAGACCACTTAGGAATAGTATAAGACTATTTTTAATCTCTATAGAGACGGTGGTCCTTATTATATTATTAGTGGAATTCTTACTAATAAGTTTTATATAGATAGGTTAGAGATAGGTTATTTAATAATGTTAGGAATATAGGCAAGTTGCCGTCACGTAAGGTAAGTTGCCGTTACGTGAGGCAAGTTGCCGTCACATATCGCCGCGGCACTAGTGTAGTGAGGAGCCTTAAGCTCCTTGCCCTTCCTTAAGCAAGAGGAGGATAGAATAATTATTATTATACTACCTATAATTTATAGATATATTATATTACCTTATATTACTAACACTAATTAGTAGTTAACTTTACAGTTATACTATAGATTATACTATAGAATAGCTAGGTATTCCACTAAGAAGAAATAAGCCACTATACTAGTGCTATAGTGCTACTTATGCTAGAGGAAGCTATATTTTAAGGTTAAAACTGGTTCTAAACCTTAAATAGAACTCTTCTATAAATCTAAGGATCTAAAAAGCTAGAACTAGTCCTAAGCCTTTCCTAGATTATAGATTCTTGCGTTTATTACGCAGAATAATACACTTTATAAGTCTTTGCGATTTAAGGCCAGAACTAGTCTTAAGCCCTATAATCGTAAATACTTATTATAAACGCGTACTAAACGACAAATATATATCACAAACGCGTACTAAATAATAATCCCTATACTAACAACACTTCCCTTTCTATAACTTTATAATCTCTATTATAACACCTAATAATATAACCGCAAGCTAAAAATATGGCTACGGTTACTACAAACGACTAGAAAGACTCCTTACTACTAGGGGTAGCTATATACGCGAAACTTGTTAATAAAAATTGGGATAAATTTACTATTAATATAATAACTTGTACCGTAAAATAAGTTAATAGCTTTCTCCTATACTATATTTTATTCTACTAAGATAGCTATTATACCAATTTATAGCTGTGGGAATATTTTAGGGAATATTTTATAGGATAAACCGCCGATACCTAGGCACTTAGTAATGTTAACATTATTTAGAATTTTTAAGACTTCCTCTATAGAAATAGGGTATATATTACTAAGAATAGTAACCTAATTACTAGTAATATTTAGGCTATTATTATTAGTATAGAAGAACTAATATAGATAGAAGCTAAGATTATACGTTAACTATAGAAACCTAAAACTAATCTATATTCTTTAGAAGGCAACTTTAATTTAGAATAAAACCCTTAAAACGCTACTCTCCCACTTAGAGGTACCCCCCTACCTAAAGGTGCTCTTTTACCTAAAGGTACCCTTCCTCTACCTCCTCTACCGCCTTTAACTCCTCCATTTTAACTAACCGGTAAGCCTTTACTATAAGAAGTTACGAATCTAATAAAGGTATATTTAGATAAAGAGAAGAAGTTTAAAGAAGAACTATATAATATACTTAGAGCAAAACTATAGGTTTTTTATAACTGTTGTAATAAGGTTAGAATTTAATACCACTAATACTATTACGCTTTCTCTATTATGTTAAAGGGATAGGCGGTAATATTTTATTACGACTATATTATAGGTAAAAACTATAGCCTCACCATAATGCTTTAGCTTACTAGAGCTTACTTTAAAACTAATAAGAATTGCTAACTTTATATATCTAAATAGTGGGAAACTATATTCTAAAGAGCTATTGCTTTTAACCTAATAAAGACTTATTTAGAGTGCCTTTAACTACTTTTTAATAAACTTTAGAAAATCTAATATGGCCTTATTAAGACTTACCAAAATAAAAACAGTCTAAGGAACTAGGTTATTTTAGCCTGCTATAGCGTTTTTAAGTATAATTTGGTGCTATATAAACCTATAAATACGTTTAAAGGAGTATATACTAAGCTACGCTTCGCTATAGGTACTATAATATAAATATAAGAATCTTAATAGTTTTATACTAAAAACCTTACCTAACTAAGTATTCCCAACTAATATAATTATAACTAGACTAACTAAATATATAGTAGCCGTAGTAGGGAATATAGTAAAGGGTATAATTAATATTAACTATAAGGCAATTATGGAGGTCCTTATAGAGGTTTATTTTAAAGTAATTGCTAAAAAAAGTACTATATTTATAAAAGGCTAAATTGCTAGTTAACTAGACACTCTTTTAATAAGCGAAAGGAGGTATATAATAAGTTTCGTTAAAGTATAAGAAATGTTAAAAATTATAAGGTTACTACGGCCTACTTTTAAAGCTTCCTAGTTTAATATAAAGGCGTAAAAGATCTTAAGGGTGAGGTTAATAAGGTTAAATAGCTCCTTATAGATATAGAAATTAAGGATTACTCTCTTAACTAATACTTTACTAAATATGGTAAGGTAAATAGTATATAAACTATTGCTATTCTTAATAACTAATCTACACTCTATTCTATTATAAAATTAAATATCTTTAATAAGCTAAAGGAGAGTTCTACGTTTTCCTTTAATAATAAATACTTAACGAATGTCTTTTATAGTATTATACCGGATATAAAAGCCGTAGGAGTATTTATAGTAGGAGGACCTTAAGTTTAAGCTCTCTAGTAGCTTAATAGCTCTATTTAGATTAACTAATTAACGGCAGGCTAATATACGATTTATTTTAATAAAGGTACTATAATCTCTCTTAGCATAATTAGGGTCTAAACCCCCTTAGGATATATTACTTTCTATATTATTTCTATAAATACTCCGTTTCTATTCTATATTAGGGGTATAAATAAATTAGGCGTTAAGCTTAATAACCTTAAGAATATGCTTATATAGGGAGATAATCGGGTGCCTATTATACGCAAGTAGGGTTACCCTTAGTTGCTCCTTTAATAACTAGAAAAGAGCGTTACTTAAAGCTATTTAACTAAGTTAGCGTTACGCCAACTATACCGTTATTTTAGTTACCTATTAGTTTACTAATTACTTAGGATTCTTTAGCGAGTAGGCTATAAGGTTAAAATTAAGGTAATTAAATATCTTATAAAGTACTGCTATTACTACTAAATAAACTGGAAGTCCTCTGGCCGATTTAATTTTACCCTTAAAGATAACTATAACTTTAACTTCTATATTATTGTTAATATTATATATCTTAGCGGCAAGCTAGTACTCTAAGTTATTAACTTCTTAACCTCCTTTTAAGCTATACGTTTCTTAAAGAATATATTAGCTAGGAACGCATAGGATACCCTTTAATTATACTAGATTAATATTTACCTAGGACCCCCTAATTAAATCGTCTATAATATAGAAAAGAACTTCTTATCTATAGAGTTTTAATAATAAATAAAGGTAATAGCAATTAAGGTTAAGGAAGTCCCTATTAAGGCATATAATAGTATTAGAAAAGTAGAGCGATATTATATACTATTACGCCGTATATATAAGATTATCTTTTTAAAATTAAAGGATATTAGTAAAGAACTTACCTTATAAATAGCTGTTAAAGCTATTAATAATTCCGCTAGCCTAGATAGACTTATACCTATATTACTAGTCTTTAGCGCCTACCCTTAAATAACTAATAATTCTTTAC
>Ga0307515_10011725_pt1 | contig 16588 bp, 11 predicted proteins | sample 17_EM_MG_FD_194513 | JGI IMG/M metagenome (GOLD analysis project Ga0307515, IMG submission 194513) | Populus trichocarpa ectomycorrhiza microbial communities from riparian zone in the Pacific Northwest, United States - 17_EM | ecosystem: Host-associated > Plants > Roots > Unclassified | place... | reverse complement strand
GTGATGGGGCTTGTGCCCAACCTGGCCGGACCAGTTTCAGTATATCCTTCCATTTATCTCTGATCCAATCATTCAGATCAAATGGGCCATAGACCGTTTGTGTGACGAGCAAGAGTTCAGCCGATGTGGCACCCTGACGCTTTGAGAATTTGAGGTCGTTGGAATAACCGTGTTCGTCGATTGCTTCCTCCAGGTAAAATACAATGCTAAGGTCTTCAGAATGGTCCTCATTGAGGTCGAAACCGAACTTTCGTTTAAATCATGCCCGGCCTTCTGCATAAGAGATGAGAAGTCCACAATGATGTTCTCGTGGTCCTCGAGGAAAGGGAGCTCCTCCGGGGATCGATCCTTGGGGTTAGGGAGCGAGGGGGACAAACCCTTGGGGTCGGGAGGTAGAGACGTGGGTGACACAGAGGGCGTTGGGCTCAAGGTCATGGTGGTTATTGAAAAGGGGGTCAAGCTTTGAGCCCCTGAGAAAAAACGGCGACCCTTGCGAACACCAGATGTCCGTCAGGTTTGCCGATGCATAGGGAAGGACGAAGTTGCCAATTTATGACTTCACCGGACGTCACTCGAAGGAATCGTGGAGGAGAGGGTCACTGTATACTACGCTAAGATCTACAATAATACCAATTACTAGATTGCGAACACATCGAACAAACAAGACAACAAGAAAATCGAGCACATATGCAAGAGACAGGGGCACTATAGCAGAAACATGGGGCAAGTGGGAAGTTCAGACACATACTTACAATCATGAACAATCATCACCACGGTTCATGTCCGCATCCAGGAGGCTCACACCTCGCGAAGCTAATCTACGCTTCCACTCCCGCATTTCGCCTTGTGTACCGGTTTCCATCGCTTGAGAAGTGATTCCTCGTCGTAACCACCTGACATCACGCGTGCGCAAGACTCGGAGGTTCTTGAGCGAAGACACCACGGCACTGATGGATTGGTAGCAGCTCTGGTTGGGCCGGGGAATAGAAAGTATTTGCAAAGGATGGGCGTCGCTTGGGCGACTGAGTGGGGGGATCTTGAGTTCTGGAAGGGGGAACTCGAGTGAGAGGTGGGTCAGATTAGGACACGTGAGTAATACGTCCGATGGGGAAGGGTGGGAGACCGTCGGCCATGTATCCTTAGGAGTATAGAAGTGTAAAGAGCGGAGGCTTGATCCGTGAACCTGGATGAAGTTGGAGACGAGCGACGTAGGGTATGGAAGATCGTCATAGGGTGTTACAGCTAGACGCTGTAAGGAGGGGAGTTCGGATGAGAGAAGGGCGAACATGAGAGGTGACGCATGCGTTGAGAGCATGGACAGACTCTTGAGGTGGTTGAGGTTCAGGGGATTGCTCGTTTGGAGAACCGATTCCTGCCCCTCTACCTCAATAGGTAGGAGGAAATCCATGAATTGGGAGGCAAGGTCCACTTCGAGGGAGTCAAAGCCCGGACCGTGAACTTCTATCTCCTCGAGCTGAGGCGAGTTCCTGACAAGCTGAACCAGTGGGTCATTGTCCACCTCCAACACATGGTAATAAACCTGGTTGATGGGGCGGGTGATCAACGCTTGAATTCCTTTGAGGGACTTTAGGTGTTGGCACCCGTCTCTAAAGGCCAATGTGGCGAGAGCTCTCCTGCTCAATGTTATGGAGGTGTTCAGGACGAAGCTGGTCATGAATGGGAGGAGAGGGAATAGCCTTGTCAGAAGTTCGTCCACAGCTAGGCCTATACGCCTACAGTCCAAGCTGGACAGGTCAAGGTCTTGAACCCATCGCCCTGGAACCGAGTAAGGTATCCTCCGAAGTGAATCCCACTGCTTGTCGGCATCGTGAAGCCTCGCTGTGAATCTGCCCAATTGCCAAAGCGACCGTATCCACACGCGAGAGTAAAACACAGGAAGGGCGATGTTCTTCGCGAGCCGGTCAATGGAGGAAAAGAATCCAAGAGACCGTCAACAAACAGTCTGGAAGATGTCAGACGGTCGTTCTAACGCACCGTGAGTGCTCTGCAGATCAACAGCAGGTCACGTCGGTATTGTTCTGCGCGACGACGGACGTTCGGGGTAGGGTCGACGTTGTCGTCGCCATAGTACGCATTAACGAATATTTTGGTCCATATCTCTGTGGGTAGAGGCGCGGGAGCCTTTCTGTAGGGAAGTAGGGGCACGAGAAGGATCGAGCCCGCGTTTCGTTGGAGAGGACGGGGATGGAGGATGACTGGCTGGGGCGGCAGACTGATTCCCCAGACCATGGCGGTTACGGCGTATCTGGGACACCACACTAGGGGGTGGCCAACTTAATATGGCACCACGCCTCAGCCTCGTCTTTTCTGAGCCTGGGTCCGGTGTGGATCGGATATCAATGCGAAGTGTTCCGATTCTAATCTATGGTTCTGGGCCGAGAGCGCTTCACTCGAGTATGCGCGCACTACCAAATACCACAAGGTTTCAAGTCCATCTACCTATAGAATATCTCCCATCTCCTCGACAAACTTGGTGTAGTCATCTTTCGTCCCAGCCTTAGCTTTCTTCGCAGCAGGCTCGAGAAGCACAGGCCCGAACTGTCCCTGCAACGTACTGAGTAGGTCAGGTCGAGGAGCAACAGGCTCAATTTCATCCGTGGTCCCAACAGAAGGCGCGGCGTTGACCTTTGGGGCCGCTGTGGCTCTCTTCCTCTTGACAGATGTAGGCATGAACGCGGTGCTCTCCTTCTTTAGATCCCGGAGCTCGGGTTCGGCGGATATCGTCGCAGAAGAGGAAACGGCGTCGCTCTTCGCAGAACCGGGCTTCGGTGGTAATGATGGGTGCCCCTGTAGTGACCGATGCGAAATGCTCGAGAGCGGATCTTGGCCAGATCCAGGTCGCTTTCTAGGGAAGAACCCAGGCGGGGGAGGAGGCATAGGAATGAGTGTGTTATTGTACGGTGCTGGGGGGATAGGGAACCCAGGAGGAAGAGGGGGGAGCCCTGGGGTGGAATATTGTGGGACGGCGAACCTTGGAGGCGGTGGGGGAATGCCCGGGAATCCTGGAGGTGGGGGAGGAACAATGTTGGAGAGTGGTGGCGGTGGAACGAACCCTGCAGGTGGCGGTGGTGGTGGCATCGGGGGCATTGGAGGCATTGGGTAGGACGGTGTCGCGGGGGGGAGTGGCAGATAGGGGGACAGAAAGACTGGGTGTGGATAAGACGGGAACTGTCGTTCGGTTGGAACATACACACCTTGCTCTTTACCGGGAGGGGGACCTTCTGGCATTGGGATATCATCATCGCTGTCCACCGATTCCTCTTCAACGCCAGGAGGAGGACCCTCAGGCATGATGGTATCATCTTCAGAATCTGGAATCAAACCACAGGTAAATCGGTGGAATCTCTATCGGGAAAGTAAGCGCACCTGATTCATCTTGCACTTGCACTTTGCTTCCTTCAGGGGGTAATGCTAGGCCATTTCTGAGTATCGCACGAACGCGAGATTTCCGACGACCACCCACGTTTTTCTATGTATGGCATTCCTGGAGGTGGGAGTCCATACGGATTCATAACAGGATCATAATAGATACTGCGTTCTGGGTGACGCGGTAGACCATTCTTTTTGAATATGTTCCTGCTGGTTGGGCCAGTTGGTGGCGGTGGTCTTGTTTCCTCATCCTGAGGACGTCGTTTGGGCTTGAAGACGAGTTTCCGATGTTCAGGGTGCTCTTCTACCCATTCTTCCTTCTTCTTGTTTACCTTGTCAAGGTCCGCTTTGAGTTCTTTGAGGCGAGCCTGTTCGGTGGCTGAAGGTGTTTCCTTCTTTTCCAACTGCTCGATCTCCTCCTCAATCTCTGCAGGAATTTAATCAATGATAGGCTAGAAACGAAGTCGCCGCGCGCACCAGTTGTGTCCTTCTTGACCAAGGCAAAGTCACGGGTTTTCTGCCTCTCTGCCTTGTTCTACTGTTTGAAGTCGCGTCAGCATAGGGGGCATCCGACCAACAGGAAGGAGGATGCCTTCTTGATTTCTTTCTTTCGCTGGGCCTTTCCTGGGAGAAAAGTGAGCGGTGTGTAGAAGACCAGATGGTGTGTCACGCACGGTACGCGTCCGCTGGGTTAGCACTCTTGCCCTTTGCCATGACGTTGGAGTCGTTGAATTGGAATTTGCGCGCTAAATTTCGACACCCGTCGCTCGGCGCTCGGAACGGGAGGACATCACGTGCGTACGAGTCAGGTGGAAGCCTAAAGCAAGCGAATGGGATTAGAGGGAGACCCCCCAACAATTTACGGCCAGCAATTTCCGCTTGCTGGTCGTCGTCGACGACGACTCTCAGACCGGTTTCATAGTGTCTCCGCCATATGTCCCTTCAACGGACTCCAAACACGACCGACAAGTCAGGGCTAATCACCCCGTCTCTGACCCCCAACCGGTCTTCCACCCGGTCGCTGAACCATCTCCTCAACTTCACTCTCCCACCCAGGCAGAGTCCACAAACCATGCCCAGGCGGAACCGAAGGGATAATGGTTTCAATCAAGTGTGGAACAAAGAACGTGAGTATGCCACCGTCCGACACAACTAACATCACCTCACCGTACCGATCCTACAGGATTCGTGAACGCACAGTACCGCTTCGTCATGAATCCGACTGGAGATTACACTGTGCATTTTGCCGACCCGGACATGTACGTTTCTATCAACGCCCTCTTATCGGATGGGAATTGATAGTGGATCTGTCAAGCTTCTTCCAATGGCATGACATTCTTCAAGTCATCATACCACGTACCTCTGCGATGGCGTTTGCCAGTTCAAAGGGTGAATCTGTATCTCAAGAGGAGGGATCTACTACGTGTCCGATCTGCCTTGCTCCACCCACCGCACCGAGGATGACTAAATGCGGACATGTACGTAGTTGAGGAAGCTCAAGCCTCTCTCTCGTCTGACGGCTCGTATAGGTGTTTTGCTTCCCGTGCATACTCCATCTCCTTGGGACTGCGGAGAACAAGTGGGTTCGCTGCCCTGTGTGCTTTGATTCTGTAAACGAGAAGCACCTGAAAGCTGTCAAGTGGCTCGACGAACCATCGTTCACTGATGAGGCGGAGGAGAAGGTCGCGGAGAGTTCCTCATCTGCAGCAACACGTGAACAATACACCTTCTGCCCTGTATCTACACTTCGGATGCGACTGATGCAACGTCCGCAAATAACGACATTGGCATTGCCTCGGTCTGCCACCTGGCCATCGGACTTCATGCCGCCACATCAGGCGCCCTTCCACTTCCTCCCCGACGTTTTTGAATTCGCGAAATTCATGTTGGCAACGCCAGACCAGCTCATGGCGGATTTGTCGCAAGATTTGGAAGAGGTCGCTGCTGAGAGGCGCGTTGTCCTCGGTCTCGGCGATGAGCTTGCCCTCGGTTTTGTAGATATTGCGGAGGAGAAACTGCGACACCAACTTGCAAAAGCTGCCGCCCTCGAGAGCGAGCCGCTAAAGGAAACCATAGAGAAGGTTGTGTCGACTCAACAGAAGTTGGCACAGGACAAGATGCGGAAAGCTGCCTCCCGATGGAGGGAGGACAACGTACCAGGCAATCAGGAAGACACTCCCCACGCTTTTTTGTCGTCACAGGTCTCGAGTGCCGTTCTGTCGCAGAGCGGACTACACGGTTCTTCCCAGACGCCAGGTCGTAATCCGCGCCAACGAAGAAACGTGAACCCTCCGCCTCCATCTACGCAAACATATTATTACTACCAGGCAGCGTCGGGATTGCCGATCTTCCTACACCCTCTGGACATCAAGATCCTCCTATCCCACTTCAATAGCTACCCCGCTTTCCCGGACGTCATCACCGTTCGGGTGGAGGCACATTCGGAGGGGACGGTGAATGACGACCTACGGAAACGGTGGAAATATCTCTCCCACTTCCCAGAAGGTACGGACGTCGTGTTCATCGAGGCAGATTTAGAAGGGGTGGTTGGGGCGGAAGGTCTCTCTAACTTCGAGGGCGCGCTGAAACAGAGGAGGGCTCGTCGCAGGGAGAAAGGGAAGAAGGACGACAAGGCGAAGGTGAAGGCTGAGGAAAGGGAGAAAGAGAGGCTCGCCCAGACCTTCGGTCACAATACCCTTGCCACCCAAGCTCGTTCTGAGCCACCGACGTCCCTTGCAGATTTCCCTTCCAGGCCTGAGGAATCGGCTGTTTCCTCATCCCCTGGTAGCGTCCCGACGCCATCAGGGGCGTGGGGAAACCGTAGCTTTGCCTCTGCGTTACATTCTCCGGCGACCAGTCAGACTAGTCACCCACGGCCGAGGCAACAACAAACACCTCACGTGAGCGAACATGATGAATACGATTTTGACGTCGCCTGGCACGAATTGGAGCAGAGGAGTAATCGTGGCGGAAAACGTCGGAATCAGAGAATGGTTGTTCTAGGTGGCGGCGGAGGGAGACGACGGTGAATGGGCCGCAACAAGTAACAGCGGCGATGTAAAACATTGTAACAACGCACCTCTTATACGCCTACAGTAGATAGCTGCATTGGACCTTTTGACCATCGTGCGCATCTTCTTTTGTATCCTTGAGATCACGTGTTGGCGTAAGCATCTGTGGGAAAGAGTGATGTGACCGCAGGAGTGTGACAGGCAGTCACTAGCCTCGTTGCGGCCGGGTGCGCATCAGTAAAATCGCTCAACTCCTCTCATCCCCCCTCCTCTTTCTCACGACTACTGTACAATGCCTCCAAGGGGAAGCGAAAACCTCAACTTCAGCCCAATTCTAACCCACTATCTCTTCTTGTTCACCTCCATCCTCTCCGTGGTGCGTACCCTGTGTCCTACGCCCTTTCTCCTTGAGGCGTGCTGAGCAGACGACCCCCTCAACAGTTTGGCTGGTTTATCGCCTTCATTTCACAAGCAATCGCCACCGCCAAGTGTCAGTCGCCGCCTCAAAGTGACGTTACACTCCGTTGATCCGTTTCCTTCAGATGGTCGTGCCTCGGTTGGTTCGCTGTGGTTCGGGATATTCCTCCAGCTGTTCCTAATAGCTGGTGTTCTCTACACCCTCGCAAGCGATTCCATCGCCATGCACCGCTTGCAGATATCCGTATTCGGTGCCGTCGCCATCATTTTTGCAGTCGATGGAGCCAACACCGGACTTTTTGCCAATGTCGGCGCCTTGCAAGCTATGGGGGCTGGATGGCTTGTACTATCAATGGTGGATATCCTTTGGGTCCTGTATTTCACATCTGAAGACGACTCTCTGGCGCTACACATCTTCAACTCCTTCGGAACTGGGGGTTTGACACCACCTTCACGACGACGGCGCAGCCCACGAGGCACATCTGTGCATATGAACAGCCCAGGAAATGGCTATGCAGCACCGTACTCGGCCGGCGGCGGAGGTATCGGTCCCGGCGTGTATGACGCCAAAATCGGCGGCAACGGAAGCTTCCATGAGCCTATGGAGCCCGCTACCAGGAGTCTTGGCGGTGGAAGCATCACGAACGCGCCGACCAGCATCGGCGCTGGGTCGGTTCGCAACGAGAGCACCGTTGGTTCGCCACTAATGGGTTCTGGGAATGCCGGCATTGGTGCCGGCGGAGGGAATTCCCCCCTGAACTCCGGTGTCCCTGAACCTATTCCAGGATCGGACGGCACAGTTTACAGAGCCAAGGCCCTCTATGCTTGTGCGTTTTCTTGTGGCATCTTTTGGACGTATTTGCTGACATACTTGCACAGACACCGGTTCTGCTGACGATCCTAACGAAATTACATTCGCGAAGGGTGAACTCTTGGATATTCTTGACAAGCAAGGGAAGTGGTGGCAGGCGAAGAAATCTGATGGTTCTGTTGGAAGTAAGTATCCTCCGACCGCTGAAGCGCCGGATTTCACTGAACTCTGTGTTCGCAGTTGCCCCTTCAAATTACCTCCAACTTCTCTAAGATCTCCCTTCCTACGAACTATCTTTATCTGTCCCATACCCTCTATAATGTCGTATCTTCCATCCTTGTAGGATCTAGCGGGATTGTGTCTTGCTTTGCGACGCCCATCCATGCCTTCTTCTACCAACTCACAGTAAGTCTAGCGGTCCGGTTGTAACGATATAAGCCGAGTATAGACAGTTCAGTACATCACTTTTAACATTCCTCTTCTCCATTCCTCTCTTGATGTAAATATACGGTATGTAGATATCACCTTTTCACTTTCTCGCGGATGGCTCCAACCTGTTTGGGTTGAAGTGCCATTGGTGTTGGCGAAGTTGACCCGCCTGGTGGCCACCTCATTCGCGATGATAGGTGTTTTAGGTTGATTCATCGCGATGATTGAATATTTACCATTTCACCTCCTGGTAAAGGGGGAGAGGACGGGCTGTCGCGGTGATGACGACGAACGTGGTAAGGAGCTGGTTGGGGAGGCTAGGGTGAACTTCGCGCCAAATCTTATTAGAACGCATTTCACTGAATAAGGCGCGGCAGGATAAGGGGTAGAGCCGACGAGCGACAGGGCCTGGGACTGCGTACACAGTTTTCCCAGAGTTTATTCTGATCGCTTCCGAACCATGCTGCACAGAGCACGAACAAACGAGTGAAGTAACTCGGGGACACCGTGATCACCATCCTCGATGGGCAGCAGGAAATGGGCACAGGAGAGATCCCTGAGGCCAACCTTGCCAATGCCTACCAAAGTCGGACGGGGTCCTGGTACTGATATGCGAGGCAGGGTAGGTGGGTCAACGCCAAGGGAGAACAAGGTGCCGGAATCAATGAAAGAGAGTCCCATTGAAGCGCCGTAAATACCATTCACTTGGTACGCTTACCCGAAACGAAATGATTCCCGATTGTATATCCACGGATAAATGGAGAAATGGGAAGCGGCCCGTGCGGGACTGATAACCAACCGGAGGGTGTGAGCCACCTTTTCGTTCCCAAAAATAGCCGTAGGAGACGGGGAGGGGATGCGGGGGCGATAACCACCATCACCAGTGGTGGCGTGCGGGTTGGCATCGGCGTGTTTGGTACCGGATACTCCAAAGGCACGCTGAAGACAGGGTTTGCGAACGACTCAGAGAACCGATAGGGCCATGAAAAGGACCGATGCGGGCAAAAAGATCGAAGGAGGGTGTGTACTCACAAGGCACGTTCAAGAACCACCGTCGGGTTGGCAGGGGAACACGGGCATCTGGGCGAACTTGTAAGGTTTTACCCGACCCAAAGTGAGTATCTCGGCTGTGGTCTTCATGATGCACGATGGATGAAGGGCGGTGGAAAGACGCGCCCTGCTCGCTCAATGTTCGCGGAAAAGTCCGCCCAACTCGGGGGGGACCTTGAACCGGAACCACCACCAGGACGGTTTTTTCCCACGCTTAGGCGGGGCAAGGGAGCAGCACGAAAACTTCGAAAACTCGTGCTGCCTTCAACACGGAGCCCCCCCCATGACCAGAACTAGACCAACATGGGACACTAGGGACCAGAGACACCGAACGGTTAGTAAATCACCCCCAACCCCAACGGGAAAGACACGTCACATTCACAACCCACCCATAACCCCGTTACCCCTCCCCACCCTCGACAACAAGAAACAGAGAGAACGACTCGTCCCCTAAACCAGAGAAACTACCCGAAGATATATAACACCAACGACTGCACGGGCCCCACCATCCGACCCCTTATACATCTCCCACCATTAACTCGCTATTAACAAGCATCCACTTCCGACTCTCTCCCTACACGTCTTTCCTTCCAATCCCCTCGATGGCCATCAGATCCGCCGAACAGGCAGGGCTTAACGACCCCCCGGAACGTGACCCCGTACGCCCAAGAACCGGAGAGAACGACGCGAAAACTGTTGCTCCCCACGACGAACTAGATGTTCTGAACTTTCTACCCATCCCCGCTATCAACCACCTCCAGATCCACGGCTGGGACGACTACACGACTACGATCAATCTCAACCCAATCCAGAAGACCAAATGGGAAGATGAGAACGGAGCAAAAGTCTTAGCCTACAAAGCCTACGGAGGGAAGATCGAGGAACGCGAAGAGATCATCAAGCTCCGCGACCTCATCAAAGTCGCCATCAAAGTGAACACCAACCCCATCGTCACCGCACCAATCCCAGAGACGACCAAAGGCAAGAGGGACCCCTACCCCCCCTGTGCTCTCGTCAAAGGGCTCACGCCGGAGAAAGCCCAAGAACTAATTGATAAGGCACGCTCACCATGTCTCACCTATAAGACAACGAGATAACTAACAAACCACACAGAAGTTTATATCCACGGAGTCACTGACGGTCATATTTATTCTGTTCACCCCTCCCCCCTACCCCTTCATCACCACCCTCAAGGGATTCATTTTCCTCGACGAACCAGACAAGCAAACGGAAGAGGAGGTCGAATCCTTCGTTGCGGACACCCTCTTCTCCAATAACGGCTCCGACACCTCCAACGCTGTCAGATGCTTCGTAGCTGACAATAGGGACAACATTCCCTCCGTCCTTAACAACATCGACGACGCGATCCGTTACCTCCGCAAGTCGATCGTCATCCGCCGCCTCAACCTAGTTAAGAAGGAGGACATCAGCACAGGAGACAGCAAAGGACACCCAGCTTGGAACGTCTACATGTTCCCCCCGACCACGAACCTCGCAGCCCTCAGGGAGTGGCGCAGCTTCATCCGAGAGATCACCTTCGTCACCGATGCCAACAAAGCTGGCCGCACCATGAAAATCTTCACCTGCTCCACCTGCCGCTCGGAAGACCACCCAGGAGGCATGTGCCCGCTCCCCTCCACCCCAGGATGGATCGCCCCTATCAAGCAGAACTCCCCCACCCTCGACGGCATCCTCAACCCCCCTCAACCCCACAGAGACGAGCGCCCCCGCAACTCCGGATCCAGGAGCGCCACGACCACCACCCGAGGACGCAACTCCAACGCGAGAGGAGGTAGACCGACTCCCAGAGTCTGAGTCACGAACAACTCCCTAAACGATCACCAACCCCGACACACGTAGTCTAGCTGATTAGATAGCCTTGAAGCAATACATTTTTCGTTTGAACCCATAACGAGACTATCCGAAAAACTCCTTGTCTGGAAAAGGAGAAGACCTCGACGACGAGAGAGAGGTAAAAGCGATCCGGAGTCGCAACACGAATCATAAGAAAGCACCTCGAAACCCGACCGGCCCAAACTTACTGACTGATAGCAAGGGCCTTCAGGACAGGAAAGCCGGGAAGGTATTAAAAACAAAAGACCCCAAAACGGTGACCTATTTAGGTCTGGGAGAAACCGTGTGGCAGCCCCACTGAAGTGTGAGACAAAAAGATGAGGATCTCCAGAACCTAGTCCGAGTAGACGAACACACCTCCCTCCCCCCCGCCGTTGGTTGCAGGCCAGGGGGACACTTCGCAACCACTCAAGACTTCCTTTCAACATCAACTCCACAACTCCAAACCTCAAGCTCGAGAGGGGAGGGCTCAGCCGCTGCCGACCCAAACCCCCCCGAAGACCGAGCAGTGAGAGCAGGCAACGGCACCCAGGTAAGTCCAAGAAGAGATGCGCACAACCTCAACAATGCGACGACCTGGGGAGACGACCCTGAACACAATGATCAGAACCCGATAACAGGGAATAGAGACGATAACACTCTACCAACGCGCCAGACGACGCAACGCCAAAACGGCACCAAATCAAAAATAAACATCACCTCCTTAAACATCAAAGGCAGAATGTCCGGGGATTTCAATAAATGGATGCACCTCCCACAAATAATCCGAGAGAATAAACTAGCGATACTTGCAATACAAGAAACACACCTGACGGATGAACTCGTATCCCAATTCGAAACACTATTCGGCAACTCACTAACACTTTTCCACTCGCCCGACCCTGATACACGCAACGCAAGAGGGATAGCCATCATAATAAACAAGAAGCTAATTAAGACGGACAACGTCACTGAAACGGAAATAATACCAGGAAGAGCAATAGAACTCGCCATCCCCTGGCACGAAACAGAAAAAATAAAAATACTAGCAATATACGCTCCAAACGCGCCAAGAGAAATCAAGGACTTCTGGAACAAAATACAAAGCAAGATAAACGACAACACGACGCTAAGACCAGACATCATAATGGGTGACTTCAACCTAGTTGAAGACGCAATCGATAGACTACTGAGCAAACTAGACGACCCACAAGCGATGGAATCCCTAAGAGACATCAAACTAAGATATAACCTAATAGATGGATGGAGAAAAGCAAACCCCGAGGAAAAGGCATACACCTGGTCTAGAACAGACGGAACACAATCAAGAATAGACAGAATATACATAAACGAAGAATTCTTCGACGACTGCTCAGGATGGAAAATATCCCCCTCACCAATACCATCAGACCACGACCTAATTAGTGCGAGCATAGCGACACCATCATCCCCAACAGTGGGAAGAGGGCGATGGGCAATCCCGACAAGAATCCTCAAGAAGAAGATCATAAAGGACGAAATACAAAAGCTAGGACGCGAACTACAACACAACCTGGAAAACATCCAAACGAGAACAGAGCGGGTAAACCCGCAAACATTACTAAGAGAATTCAAAACCAAAGCGAGAGAATCGCTAAGAAAACATGAAAAAATACACCAACCGCAAATCAAGAACAGAATCAGAAAACTAACGGAAAACCTCCGCCAAACGATAAACGATGAAAGCCTCCCGGCAGATGAAATCAAAATAACGTCCATACACATCAAGAAAGAAATACAGATGCTACTAAAAGAAACGCACCAAAGAAACCGAGAAACCCTGTCAGCGATCGACACCGTAGAAGGAGAAAAAATAGGGAAAACATGGTCGAATAGACACAAAGAGAATAAACCCAGAGACACAATAAAGTGCCTAAGAGACCCAGAAACCGACGAAGTAACAAGAGACTCAGCGAAAATGACTAACATCACCGCAAAATACCACGAAAAACTACAATCAGATGAACATGACCCGCGTGCCCCACCGAACCGACAACACCTCGAAGAAATACTAAACCAACTCGAAACAAAACTGTCCAACAAAAGCAAAGCTGAACTCGCGAACCCAATCACCGAAGACCAAGTAAGGGAAGCAATAAAGAAGACGTCAAACGAAAAAGCCCCGGGCCTAGACGGAATCCCAATCGAACTATGGAAGAGAATGGACGATCAGTACACGGAGTCTTTAAAAAACGAAGACCCCAACGAGAGGAAGTGCAACATAACATGGATCCTAACACAAGCATTCCTAGACATCGAAAAACACGGAATGAACGAAGAAGCAAAATTAAATGAGGGATGCATAAGCCCGATCTACAAAAAAAAAGACCCGGATAACGTCGCAAACTACAGACCCATAACTCTGCTGAACACCGACTACAAAATCTTTACAAAGGCACTATCAATAAAACTAGCCGATGCGGTCCCGGAAATAATTAACAAAGACCAAGCCGGGTTCATCAAAGGTAGAAGTATATTCGACCAAGTCAAAACGACGAAACTAGTAATAGAGTACATGAACAGAACGAACAAAAAAGGGACAATAGTCGCCCTAGATCAGGAGAAAGCATACGACAAGATCCTACACGAATATCTATGGGAAGTTCTAAAAAAGTTTGAATTCCCCGAATGTTTCATCAACACGATAAAACACCTATACGACAACGCCGTCACAACAGTAATGATAAACGGAGAGCTAAGCGAAACATTCCAAATACTAAGAGGCGTTAGACAGGGAGACGCACTATCATGCCTCCTATTTGACATTGCAATCGAACCACTGGCCGAAAGTATCAGGAAATCGCAAGAGATAAAGGGAATCAAAATCCCAGGTAAAAACGCATACCTCAAAATCAAACTGTTTGCAGATGACACGACAGTATTCCTCAGTGAAAATGACTCTATGACGGCCCTCCAATCCATACTAGCGAAGTGGTGCAGAGTGGCGGGCGCAAAGTTCAACATTGAGAAAACCAAAATAATCCCCCTGGGCAACCAGGAACAACGTCAAGAAATGATTGAATCAAGAAAGATAAACGACAACGACCCAACGATACCGGAACATATAAGAATCGCGAAGGAAGGCGAACCAGTAAGAATCCTCGGCGCATGGCTGGGTAACAATGTAGACGAAGCAACAACATGGGCACCAATATTAGAAGATTGCTGCAAAAGGCTCAAAAGATGGAACGCAGCGAAGCACTCACTCGAAGGAAGAAGGCTCATCGTGCAAATGCAAGTTGCAGGAGTGACACAATACCTCACAAAGGTACAAGGAATGCCGAAAAATATAGAAACCGAACTAGACAAACAGATACGAAGATTTATGTGGAACAATGAAAAATCAGACACGGTTAATCGATACCAGATGTCTGCACCGCACAAGAAAGGGGGGAAAAAAATGTTAGACATCGAAACAAGAAACAAAGCAATCCACCTAACGTGGCTGAAAGCGTACCTAAACCTCGGCGAAGAAAGAGCAACATGGACATACTTCGCAGACGCAATCATAGCGACTGACATCCCCCCGTCGCAAAAGATCGACGAAGACCCGGAGTCAAGAATCATGCCAATCCTACAAACGTGGCAAACAAGAGCTAGAGGATCGTCTCTTCCAGACGACCTCAAGATAATGCTGAAACTAGCGAAAGAATACAACGTGAAACTAACGAACGTCGAACCGTCGAAACAAGTTAAAGAAGAGCTACCAATCTGGTACCATACGAAATCAATCACATCAGCGAGGAAGCTATACAACACGAAAACGGCAAAATGCTTAAGGAAGAACCATGGTATCAGACTCGTAAGAGACGTAACAAAGATCCTGGGGAAGATAAACGAAACGCACTCGCAAGAAAACAACTGTAACTGCGACACATGCAAGGACCTACGAACGACAAGCAAATGCCCACACCCGCATTACTGCATCAAGTTAATGTCCCTACTGATTGAGAAAATACTACCAGAGTGGAATCCGAACGCGACGAATAGTACAACAAATAACGAAGCCCAAGTAAGAGAAAACGAAGAAACGGCCAATGCGATACAAACGCAACCAAAAACAATCATAGATAATATCAAAGACGCAATAAACATCTTCGAAGAGAAGCAACAAACAACAATACTACCCACCCAACCAACCACAGACAGCGAGCAGAACGTGAACGCGACAACAACGGTATACACCGACGGCGCATGTATAAACAATGGGGAAGAAACCGCCAAAGCAGGGAGTGGAGTATGGTACGGAATAAACGACCCGAGAAACATAAGCGAAAGAGTGTCCCACAAGATACAATCGAACCAAACCGGAGAACTAACAGCGGTACTCCTAGCAATTAAGAACCACCCCCAAAACGAAAACCTCAACATACTAACAGACTCAAAATACGTGATAGAGGGCCTCACGAAAAACGCGAAAAAGTGGGAAGAACGAAACTGGACAAACATACAGCACGGAGACATATTCAAATGCATCACAGCATGGACACGATGGCGTAAAGGAAAAATGTATCTAAAATGGGTCAAAGGCCATAGCGGCATCGAAGGAAACGAAGAAGCAGACAGACTCGCGAGCGAAGGAGCAAACAAAGAAATCACAACGCAAACGACCGACCTAACCCACCCGCAAGGCCTAACAGCTACCGGAGCCATGCTATCGAAACTGGAACAAAGAGACTTCTATAAAATTATCTCCGAAAGAAAAGCGATACCAACGAGAACGAGAACGGAAAGAATAATAGGAATGATACAAGCATGCACGCAAGAAACCTTTGAAACGGCACCAACAACAGAAAGTATCTGGGAAGCCACAAAACACAAAGACTTCAATAGGAAAACGAGAGATTTCATCTGGAAAAGCACACAACACGCCTACAAGATCGGCGAATACTGGAAAAACATAGAAGGATACGAAAACAGGGAAATCTGCCCGCTGTGCGATGAACAAGAAGACATGGAACACATCTTAATATCATGCAAAGCCAACGCGAGGAAAATAGCCTGGAACCTAGCCAACGAAATCTGGGAAAAAAGACACCCAATCAAGATTCCGATGAGACTCGGAGACATATTAGGATGCGGACTAGCATCGTTCAAGACAGACGGCAAACCGGACGTAGGAAAAAACAGACTGTACAGGATCCTAGTATCAGAAACGGCGTACCTAATATGGAGACTAAGAAACGAAAGAAGAATAAGAGAAAACGACGATCCGGACAGGGAACACCAGGAAAACGAAATCACGAACAGGTGGACACACGCGATCAACAAAAGGCTTACAATAGACCGGGCCTCGACGAACATCGGTAGATTCGGGAAAAGAGCACTGAGCGAAAAAATAGTCAAAAGAACATGGCGCAACTGCCTGGAAAACGAAGAAAGCTTGCCATCCAACTGGATGAACTTAAAGGGGGTTTTAGTGGGTATAGCGTCGACGAGTCCTTCGGGACACGTTAGGTGAGTCCCACTCACCGCGACGAAGAGTCCCACACAGTGCTGCTCAGCAGCCAGTGCGTAACAGCATCTCCCCCAGGTGACTCTAACTTAGACCAACGCAGGGTGAAAATCCCGGCACTCACAGTGCTCGCCACTACACCAAAAAAAAAAA
>Ga0307515_10011723_pt1 | contig 16588 bp, 13 predicted proteins | sample 17_EM_MG_FD_194513 | JGI IMG/M metagenome (GOLD analysis project Ga0307515, IMG submission 194513) | Populus trichocarpa ectomycorrhiza microbial communities from riparian zone in the Pacific Northwest, United States - 17_EM | ecosystem: Host-associated > Plants > Roots > Unclassified | place... | reverse complement strand
AATAATATTTTTTAAAAAATTATTTTAACCGTTGATTTAGGATTAAAAAAAATATAAATTACCTATAATTTAAATTGAATTTTTTTAAAATTGTAATGGATGCTTAAAGGTGTTTATATATATATAGACACACACACAATAATACAACGACAACAAAAAAAATATATATATACAATGAAAATAACTAATTAAAAAATAAGGGCGCAGGAACTAAATAGGCAGGGGCAACAATAACGCATGACCTTCTTTCAGTCACCTCATCTGACGCCTCTTCTCTACTGTCTCCAAAGCATTTTGCCCGTGAGAGAAACACCATGGGAAGGAAACCCAATGCTCTTGTCAAGCTCAAAGAAAGGGTTAATGTCGTAAGTTTAACCACCATCAACAACATGCTTGCCCTTTCCCCCCTTTTAACAATTGTCCGTAGACCAAGTGATTCTATGTCTTTTCTTTATATTGTTTTTCGGTCTGTTCGTCCTGTCTTTCACTTGTTTTTTTTTTTTTTTCCAAAAGACTGGTTTTTCTCTTTTATAAATTGTTTTTTTCTTCCTTCTTTCAGTTCGTATTTTGTATGTCCTGGTTTATTTTACTCATTTTTCTATGTAGTCAATGTTTTTGGTTAAAGTTTTCATCTTTTAAATTGGATATTGAGAAGTAGCTTGGAAACAACAAAGTTTGTTAATATGCAATGACCCTTCGTCTTCTCTGCTTTTTAGCATCTTGCGATTGCTTGATAATCATCCTATGTAATCATGGTTCGGGGTTACAAAGTCGCTATTCCAAAAGGTGGTTTTTATAGTTTAGTTTTGCGCTTGTTTTATTCTATGATTTTCCTTTGTTAATGTTTGTGGTTTTGAATTACAAATGTCGTATATGTGGCATAGAGGAAATTTCAAATTCTAGCCTCGTTATCGATGTGCAAGGCTTGAAGTGTCCACCCTTTTAGTGTTGTTTTTTGGAAATATCACCATTTAGCATTTATTGTATTACCATTCTTACAGTTCCTTGAAATGCTTAGTTGTTTGATTTGATTCAGTTTTGAACTGATAGTTGTTTGATTTTGATGGAAGGCTGAGAGTACAGTTCCTACTGTTACAGAGGTGCACTTGGAGCACAATAATAGCAATTCCTTCTTGCAGCCTGAAAGCTCGAAACAGCCTGCAAATTCTTCCTTGGAGGGAGTGGAACTGAACCTTCAAATGCAAGCAGACTTTGCTAAGTCATCTTCAAAAAAGAAAGCAAGGCAAACCCCTGCCAAGGTTAGGCGATCTGAGCGTCTTCAAACTTCAGCTGTGGATACTCAAAACCAAGATATTGAGCGTGTCATTGAAGAGATAACTCTCAGTGGAAGCGATGAAGAAGAGGACCCTGTGGATGCAGAATTGCCGGAGCCTACTTTGACGGGCAAAAACTTGGAAGGAAAAGTAGACTATATTCTGAAAATGCTAGAGGTGCAACGTAAGACCACAGATGTGAAGTTTAAGGTATTAAGTTATTACCTGGGATGTAATTAGCTTTCTTGTTCTATATATCTTTGCCATTTTTATTTACTCCATATGTAACAGTAGTTGACTTTGGATCAGGCAACCAAGAACTCTTTTAGTGGGAACTGTAGCGGTGGGGGTGATATCACATATAAAAGCTTATATATTGATTCCGAAAAGAAGGTGATCTTACTCCAGTGGCATGTTGAGAATCCTTTCTTTTGTTATGTTATCATCCTTAATTATTTTTAGTTTAATTCTTGGATTTCATTTTTTGGTTATTTGCTTTGTAGGTTGAAGCCTTAATGGAGGAAAATTATCAGCTTACTTTGAAGTTACAAAATGCTCTTGGCAAAATAGAAGCAGTATGTTTTTCTTCCTTTATTTTGTCTATGTTTTAATTGGACTTGTTTATAAGTAGATGTGAATATTGAGAGGTAACCATTCTCTAGAAGCATTATAATGTCCCATGCATTGAGGAATAAATTGGATGTTTTTCATTGTAGTGACAAAGTTTCATTATCTGCTGATGAGCTTTTGTTGACACCGCTGAGTGAGTTAGTACGGGTGGTTTCTTGTATGTTGGAATTTCCTAAGTTTTTGGTAATAGTTATCTGTGTAAAGGCTTGGGGCACATCTTGGGATCATTTCTTTCCAATCAAAATGTAGGTAGCAAAGTGTAGGTTCTATACATTCTTTTACTAGTGTTTTAAAAATAAATACTTTAAAGTTTTCATTGTTTCTTCTATATCTCCTCATGGTGTCCATATCACTTCACTGATTGCCTAGACAACATGACAACCCTCTTTTGCTTGAGTTCTTTAATACATGTATACCAGAAGCATGCAAGATCAATTCTGGGCTACTTCTGTTTTCTTTACACATTTTTTTTTTGTGAGACAGAAATACATTAGTTTACAGGCATCATACTAGTCTCTCTCGGCCCCCCCCAGCCTACTTTGCTTGAGTGCTTTAATACACGAATAGCAGATGCATATGACACCAATCCATGGGTTTAGGCCAGTTCTGTTTTCTTTATCTATTTTTTTTTTCTTTTTTGAGACGGAAGTGGTGTTAGCGCTGAGGATTGAAATTGTAAAAAATTCTCTCAAACAAATCACACTCTTCAGCTTCCTGAAAGCAATGAGTTTTTCTTTTCCCCTGCTAAGTTCATATTATCTATAAGTTGTATATGACCTGTCCAGCTGGCAAATTTGATGCGTTTGAATAGGTCATGCGTTTAACTTCTTATTTATTTCTTAATTTCTTCTTGAGTTGTGATGTGCTTGTTTGCGTCCTTTTCATAACCAGAAATGCTTTACGGATGGAAATGGGGGAAATAACGCAGTTGTTTTTGTCACGATCACACATTTTGACATGACTTTGTTTTCTGTAGTATGAGAAGGGGAACCCTATGGTTTGTGATATGCTGGAGAAGTTCAATGAGATCTTGCTCTCACAACTATCATCTGAAGCAATTGATGGCAATTTTACTGCACCTGAAACTGGTACTGCTGCTAAGAGAAAGAGACTCGACAAGCAAACAAGAGGGAACGGACACTCTGACAATCTCATGTAGTCTTTGTTTTGCTTCGATGGAACTAGTGGGCTCTTGGACAGAATATCAGGAGCCCACGATCACTTCTTTCTTTTTATCAAAGCAATACTTTTGAGGTTCAAGTCGCTGTATCATTTGCGCGCGCCCGTTTATCCGCAGCAGGTGTTTTTATCCTTCACTTTTCAGCAACTCTCTGTTTGATTAGCCATGAAAGGAACTGAACAGCTCTGATAAGTTCATTATATTGCTCACAAGGAATGGCAACATCGGGCACTCAAAGGAATTGAACAGTTCTGATAAGTTCATTATAGTATATACACTCTATTGCTCACTTTTGAGGTTCCGCTGTTGGTGAAGGAGATGGATAAACAAAATATACGCGCAGTGAATCCCTTAATTGAACAGTTCTGAAAAGTTCATTATAGTATATACACTCTATTGCTCACTTTTGAGGTTCCGCTGTTGGTGAAGGAGATGGATAAACAAAATATACGCGCAGTGAATCCCTCCTTACAGCCCCATTTATTCTCATTATGATAATAGTGGGAACAAAATTACATCGTACATGGGGAAGGCACCGAAGATCCACATATCAAGCAACCCCCATGGCTTCATCTGGTGTAAGGTTTTTAACAGAGAAAAACACGACAAAAATTTACAGTTCAAGTGGAACTAAAATAAGAACCCTGATCAAATTACTGACAAAACCGGTGACTGCCTCTCATTACTCTCCTTATTTATTTACTCATCCCCACCTTCGTAACAGGATTCATCGATTGAAGTGGCAAATCCAAAAACATTCTTCTGAGGTGTTTTTGCAATTTCACAGTCATCTTCATTGTCTTCCAAGATTGAGGATGATGGAGAAGAAAAGTCCAAGCACATTCCACGTATAACTTGCTCATAGGATGCAGAGAGATCTTGTGTTGTGATTTGGTGGTACTCTACAAGCTGGTGAAGGCATTGATTTTCCCGTTTAAGATTAGCATTTTCATTTGCTAATCTGGATTTTTCTGCAAGTAGTGCTTCCATTTGAAGCCTCATCTGCGTCGATGTATAGGCATATCGTGTTGATCAAAATTGCAACCACAATTATTCTACCATAAACTAGTCAATTTGAGTTGTACATCAAGGGCTTACCAGATCATCTTCTTCTGGTCTAGTCCCTTCACAGAATCCATCTCGAATCCTCCTGTTTTCCTCTTCAAGCAGAGCGCATCGCTCTTGCATAAAACATAAATCGGATCTTATGGACTTCAGTTCCCTAGCAAGTGCAGCTGCTTTTGTTGCCATGGAAACTGCCAGCTGCAGAACACCAAAGGACAATAGCAATTAGCACAAAACTTGATAGCATGCAACAGATCAAACACAGCACTAAACAGAAAGGAGAAACCAACATTTTTGGCTCTCTTCAGCCTTTTATTCTCAAGGCATTGCTCATTTCCCTTGTGAAAATCATTTTCTTGATCTTCTGATCTGTCATCTGGGTCAAACTTCCTCTTCAATACTTTCTTTCCTTCTTCTTCATTTTGTAGCTTTTCTTCATCTTCTCGTTTGATCTCAGAGTCCTCGAGTACACTGTGGAATATTTCTCTCAATGTGGGTGGTTCAGCTAGATGTCTAGCTCCCTGAAAACAGAGAAAACAGGGAAGTAACAGATTGACATCAGAACCAGAATTTATCTGATCGAAAAGAACAGCTCCAGGATAAGCAGGTAAAATATATTTCTTATGGAGACAAAACCAAGTTTGACAAGTACAGTAAACAAGTTTTAAAACTCTGAAAAGAGTTGCCATCTACCTGAAGAGCATTGTCCAGGTTATTAGAGAGCTGAGAAAGGTTTTGAGAAATGGAGTCGAACCCTCTTAGGAGAAGCAACGAATCTTCCTTCATTCTCTTAGCTCGATCTGATTCACCTGCTCTCTGTAAAAAAACAAAAACCATCTGTATTAAGGCTACAAAGAAATCGAAACAAGAATCAATGGAAAGAAAGCTGAAACTTAAAAGTTAAAACAGACCACATATGTGCCAAAAGAAGGATCAAGATTGAGCTGATCTTGACCAATTGAGACATGGCGTTGCCGATTCTCAAGAAGCGTGCCCATCCGGCTACGCAGAGCGCTCCAAAAACGCTTGTCTGAATCCGGGCTAAACAGAGGAGAAGAAACCATCAAGCTAGTAGACTCCTTTAAAAAGCAACCAATGTAAACAAAATTAGAGTGTAAGAAATCAGCTTAAAAGAAGAGAATCAAAGAGAAAAGGAAGGAGGGGGGGATACCTTGTTGAGGTGGGCAGCTGGGGATGGGGAATCCACTGAAGCAGCCATGAGAGGGTTAACGGCTAGTTTCTTAGGAGGAAAGACTAATGGTGGTGGTGATGGGCATTTAAAGGATAGGGCACCGATCTTAGGCTAACGTTCGAAAATCAATCTGAAGTATTTTTTTTTAATGATCTTGTCTTTGTCTTGTTGGACTATCTAAAAAGTGTACGGACTTGGTCCACTCCTTTGAGATCATTTAAAGCAGTTGTGTTTTTTCAACGCGCCAGGTGGGCCCTCATTTTCTGATCCAACGGTTGCGATCTGCGATTTAAGATCCGGTGAGATGGGGTACATAAAGTAAAGTAGCAGCTCCTGCCAACTTTTCCTTGGAACATGACACTTTAACTTATCTTACTTGTAGTGATTATTAAGTTTCAGAAATTAAATACAAATATAAATATCTTTTTATTACTTTAAATTAATGTCTTTTAGATTACGAGAATATATCAATTTCTTTTAGGATGAGAAAAACAAACACGAAGATCAATATAATCAACATGAGGAGGCATTGATGGGACAAAACAAAAATAATTTTATTGTTAGATTTTAAATTCACTTTTCAATAGTCATGAGTTTGAGTTCTCTTAAGATCACTGAAAATTTACATGATCATTAATTTTAGAATTTATGAGATTAATTGAGATACACATAAACTGATACAGATACCCACATTAATAAAAAAAAATAATTTCAATGTTAAGAATTAGTCAAATTTTGAATATAACCTTATTATATTAATATAATGTGTCAAATTTATATTAGAGTTTTTATTTATGGTTGAATATTTTTACATCATAAAAAAAAGAATATATATATTCAGCTCAAATTTCAATTCGAAAATTCATTTTAAACCTAAATTTTTTTAATGCGAAATTTTTTTTCTATCCAAGCCATGCTAATGGCAAACCATCTCCGATTTTTTTATTAAAATCATGGATAACACAACAATTATGGTATGAGCCATCATGACCAGCTAGTGTTTTAATTTTATTTCTATAAAAAAATACATGGATAGCATTAACAAATAAACCAGCTCAACAACCAATACTAACATTAATTTTTCAACAATAATATGTCTCTTTCCCTATATATAAAAAAAAAAAAAAACTTAAGAGCTAGGGTTTATAAATAAACCCAATCACCCATGCAAGAGGGGATGCGATTCTAGCACGATGCAATCTCCATACAAAGCCAACATTCCCAAGCTATACTTAGCCATAAAAAGCAGGACCATGCTAACATAGAGCCATACAACCCTGACCATCCCGAGCTACACTTAGCTATAAAAAGCCAAACCAGGCTACACACAACCATACAAAACTATACCATACACATTCACATTCCCTATTTTTTATTTTTCTCTTTATGTATATTATTCCCTCTTTATACACTAACCCATTCATAGAAAGCCTAAGTTTTATTTGAAGTTTTTCTACTATTTCTCCAAGAATATTGTCCGGGGTTAAGTGTATACTTAGTAATGTTGTTGAAATTAATTTTTTTAAAGTGTTTAAGAATTATTTAAAATATAATTAATTTACTGAATTTTCAAATAAAAAATATTTTAAAATCATTTTAAAGATATTAACTGCAATCCTGAATAAAGCAAGGTAGGAAATTTTAAAAAATAAAAATAAATCTGTGAACTCATCACATTCATGGTTCGCTCTGTAAATTTTCTCATTAACTACAACCAATCATCTCAATTGTAACATTGAAATTACCTGGGAAATTAACTGCATAAAATAAATGAAAAGTCCGGCCGTTACCTTTATCTCCAAAGAACTGCTGGTTCTCAATTCTCATACCATCAAAAAGGCAACAGTCTATGGCTACTCTTGCTCCTCCATCATCCTCCTCTCTCACCTTCTCCGAACCATCTTTGAAGCTTTCTCATCTTTCTCTCTTATGCTCATCACGCCTTTCTCTTTCTTCTTTGTCGCAATTATCCCCACTCTCTTCTTCTCTCTCAATATCTCCTTCTTTTGCTGCACAACCCATATGTTCAAGACGCCTCTTTACCTCTTCTTTCACAGTCAAGGCTAGTGCTGCAGAGAAAAAGAAGGTCCTTATAGTTAATACGAACAGTGGTGGTCATGCAGTTATTGGGTTCTATTTTGCTAAAGAGCTTTTGGGTTCTGGCCATGAAGTCACTATCTTGACTGTTGGTGAAGAGAGCTCTGACAAAATGAAGAAGCCTCCGTTCAGTAGGTTCTCAGTAAGTTCTAAAAATCAGAATATACAGATACGCGTGGCTTATAATTATCTGGGAAATTCTCTTCTTAACTTTGGCTGTTGGGGCTTGGTTTTTGCTTTTGAAGGAAATTGTGAGTGCTGGAGGGAAGACAGTATGGGGAAACCCAGCGGAGGTAGGGAAGGTTGTGGAAGGAGCAGCATTTGATGTGGTGCTGGATAACAATGGCAAGGACCTGGATGCTGTGAGGTTTGTTACTATATTTCTCGTTGCTAGCGAGTAACTAGTATTTAAACATGTAGGCGAGGCATGTCATGTTGTTAATTTGCAATGTGATCCAATATGTTCAACTCCATAATTCGGTGGTTTTAGTAATTTCTGATTTGGGACTGTAAGCAATATGCTGAAGGATGAAATGTTGGAATATTTCAGTTAGGGAATGGCCCATTTGCAAATTATTCGATGGATTTGGCTTGAAGTTCATGAATTTAAGCATTTAGCATGTTTACTAATTACTAATTTCTGAGTTGATTGCAGGATTTTATATTTGAGGGTACTGGGAATTGACATGGTCAGCGAATACTTCTGTATATTTTATAGCTATGAGATTGGCAAAATTGAAGATAAGGAACTGACTGTGGGATTCTGAAGATGAGAAAACAGTTCACAATTCGAATAAGCAAAAACTAGCATCTAATACCTACGGGCTTATAATGGTTGTTGAATTTTAAGGGATTAGTAACTTTGTGGTGTTTGTGCTGATTGTTTAACAATCATAATTCCAGGAAGATGTATTCCTGCAAGTATATACAGTTCCAGCTTCTCTTTTGATCACATCTGTTTTTCTCCCTGCATAGGCCTGTAGTAGACTGGGCCAAGAGTGCTGGTGTGAAGCAGTTCTTGTTCATCAGCAGTGCTGGAATCTACAAAGCAACCGATGAACCTCCTCATGTTGAAGGGGTAACGTTGTGTGTTATGTTTCCAGTAGCATTCAAATAGATTGGAACCTTCTGAACTTGACTGAGTTTTTCGTCTTTACAGGATGTTGTTAAAGCTGATGCTGGACATGTTGGGGTGGAGAAATACATAGCAGAGATTTTCAGTAGTTGGGCTATATTCCGTCCACAATACATGATTGGGTCTGGAAACAATAAAGATTGTGAGGAGTGGTTTTTTGATCGTAAGTACTAAGTAGGCAGCTAGGCGATAGGGGTATTGTGCAATGACTCGATGTGGAGGCAATAGGGGTTTGCGATTATCTCTGATGATTTCGTTTCAGTTTCATTTTAACAGCTGCTAACGATTGTTTTATGTCAATGGTGTCGAACTCTTTACTTCTCTATCATTAAAACTTTTATTAAAAAAATATTGGAAAATTTCCCAACTGTTAACTTCTGTCCATGAGAAAACCTGATTTTGATCTACTGTGAACAGGAATTGTCCGGAAAAGGCCAGTGCCAATCCCTGGCTCTGGGATGCAACTGACTAATATCGCCCATGCCAGGGACTTATCCTCCATGCTTACTCTAGCAGTAGAGAACCCAGAAGCTGCATCTGGCAGGATATTCAACTGTGTAAGCGACCGCGCTGTGACCCTGGATGGAATGGCCAAACTCTGCGCACAAGCTGCAGGTCTACCGGTAGAGATTGTGCATTACGATCCAAAAGTTGTTGGAATTGATGCAAAGAAAGCTTTTCCTTTCCGAAATATGGTAATGGCTTATTTTCATCTCATCATGAATTACGCGCTTAATTACTTCAGTTCATTATTTGTCCACCTTGAATCATCACTTACAATTCTACTGGACAGTTTTAACGATTTCATCTCCTCCTGCATACCTTACCCCCTTTATGTACTTCATGGCGAAACAATAACAGTAATTAGATTGTAGAAAACACCAAATGATGCGCTTCAGCTGTATCATATTACTCAAGTTGCTGTAGAATTTATACTGGAAGCCATATAATATACCTTAATGTGTTCTTTACACTAGAACCTTGCAACTGTTTGAGCAAATAGATGGCCTAAATAATTGGTCCATGTATATCGTGCAGCACTTCTATGCGGAACCACGAGCTGCCAAGGAAATATTGGGATGGCAGGGTACCACAAACCTTCCTGAAGACTTGAAAGAGCGATTTGATGATTATGTAAAGATTGGCCGAGACAAGAAGCCAATGCAATTCGAGATTGATGATAAAATACTAGAGTCACTCAAAGTTCCAGTAGCCGCGTGAATAATAATCACGATATAAAATCTACCTACCCATTGTAGATGGCTGTAGGAGCTGCATTTTATCTCTCATCTCTGTTCTATATTTTGTCAAGAATTATTTAATTTATTAAGAAATTATTCATCTGTTAATATAATTCTGCATTGGTTATAGGTGTGTTTGATAATGCAATTGTGAATGCTTTTCGTGCAGCTCTCGCATGAAAAACATAAAAAACATGAAAGGTTTAATAAAAAATAATGTTTTTTAAGTGTTTTTTCTGATAATTTTGAAATCTTTATATCAAAATCATAAAAAAAAAACATCGATTTAATAAATTTTCAAGAATAAAAGTACTTTAAAAAACATTCAAATGCTAAATGTTTCGATGAAAACTCATGTGTTGCTCTGCCCAAAAAAAAAATAAACATTCAAAATTATACTTGCAATATATCTTCATAAAAGCTTCAGAAATTCATGCCTTGATATAAAATAAAATTTATCACGATTAAAATATTAGGCTTTGATTACTACAGGTCTGCTTCTAATGAGATTCTGATGATCTGCCATGGCTAAATACAAGGGACCCGTCCAGGTTATTAATCATCTCAAATCCTCATTAAAGAATTTAGAGAAGGAAATAACAAGCATTGTCAAGATAATTTATCTGTTAGCTAAAACCATGGTTTTAAGCAAAGGGTAGTGACACAACTTTCAGAGCAAAATCCGACATCCCTATATGTGTGATGACAGCAATAGTAGCTCAACAGTGTGATCATGGATAGAAAGCTCGTCTGCTCCTGGATCTTCATCAATGACAGTCTAGCTTGAACTTGATTGTACCTGTAAGATTCTATGCATATTTTCATGCGCAGATTGTATTTCAAATGTCAAGAAAGGAAGCATAAACTAGATCAAAAGACGGGAAGCACCGAGTGCATGAAGCAACTAGAAAATGAAAGATAAAATATTGCCAGCAACAATACAACATTGTTTTGCAAATTCTAAAACTAATCCAATTCCAGGTACATTAAAACTACAGCTAGTAAATTTGCTAGTTTGATATCTGAATGGAAAGTACTTTTCTCTGCAATGGTCTACAACGGATAAATCTATTACCCTATGCTATCGCAGTGGACTACCTTACACAGAAAAGGCTAGTAATCCAAAACTATCCATGGTCCATGGATGAATTTCAAATATAAGAACTCCAAGGCAGTAAAGTACCTGCGATGAACTACTCTTCATGCTTAATTTCTAGTCCCTTGAGTTTTGATTCCAATTCATCTTCATTGTCAGTATCCTCATCCTCCTCTTTTGCATCTTCATCAAGATCTTCTCCATCTGGATCATTCTCATCCAAATTTTCAAGCACATTAGGCAAACCCTTAAATATATCCTTCACCTCATCAATCCCTTCATCAGATATGTAATTACCATTGATATTTAACGATTTAAATCCAGGCTTATCCACAACAGCCTGTGCCAGGAGCCTTGCCCCAGCTCGTCTAATTGCATTAATGCTCAAATCAACTTCATTTAGCTGGCCATGGCCCACTTCAATTGCCTTGGCAATCAAAATAGCACCTTCATCCTTCAGTTCATTCTCAGAAAGATTTAATTTAGTGAGAAATTGTTTTGCCGCAATGCAGGCAGCCAAAGAAGAAGCACCTTTGGCTGTAATGTCATTCCCAGCCATATCCAGAACTTCCAATGAAGGTGCACATTCCTTTAAAGCATTAGCAAGTGCTTCTGCCCCCTCGTCCTCCAAATTAAGATAACTGAGGTAAGCTTCAGTAAGGTCTGCAAATGCAAATAAAGACCTGCTCAGAGCAATACCAGCTTCCACACCAAACATATTATCACGTAGATCAAGCTTCCTTAAATGGTTACATGATCCAAGAGCTTCAGCTAGGGCAACACCACCTTCCAAGCCCACCCTTGTTGAAGAACATCGAAAATCCTCCAGCGCAGTGGAACGTTTCACCATCTCAGCAATAGCAACTGCACCTTCATCTCCAGTCATGTTATTGTGAAAATGAAGGACCTTGAGCTTCTCGGTTGAAGGAATCAGCTCACAAACTGCACGTGCAGCTTCTTCCGAGATACCATCATTTATCAAATAAAGCTCCTCCAAATTATTCTGGGTCTTGAGAAGTTTCTCAAAAGCCCTGACACCCTTTTCACCTAAGGCATTGTTTGAAAGGTTCAGATACCTCAGATTACAGCCTTCTAGGGCTGAAGAAAATATATTCATCACTTCAAGAGCTTCTGATTCCGATCTTCCTGCAACAAAGTCCGAAAGGTCCACTTCTGTCAATTGATCCCTTATGGACAACAAGATTGGTTCTGTGACATGGGCTGCCTCCAAGCCAAAGCTTCTATTGCTGAAACATATCCTAGTATACAAGTTTCCTGGCACCTTGAGGGGTTTTAAAACTTCCTCAGCCTCCTCTCCACTAATAAATGCCCGCCGGCCACCAGATATATCAAACACGTTCGCAAGAGTAGCCGCACCTTTATCGGCTGTCGCTGCCACCTCTTCATCCTCCTGTATTCTGGGGCCCCTTTTGAGAACCTCCAACATAAGCCTACTAGACTCTTTAGCATATATCTGCACAGCAGAACTTCCATCACCATCCGGCTGTTTCTCATAGTGCTGGTTTGCAGCTGCAAAAGCCACCTCTTCAATTTTCTTGGCATCCTCCTCAGCCTCCTCTTTGCTCAACAACCCATACTTTCTGGAGATAAAGGATGGGGTAATGAAATTCTTTGTCATCCGCTCTACAAGCATTAGCCTTGTACTCTGACCAGGGGGCCACAATTTGACAGATATGCGGTGCTGCAAAGTCTGTGTTGCAGAATCCATGTCGAAAAGTAACCTGGAAACATACATACACACCATAACTACTATCATCTATAAATCCATGCCCTAATCTAAATAACAGTCCTTGATAAGCAATACAGAGGGGCATTCTTCTCTAGCAATTTCGAAGATTTTTCCTCTTTAAGAGTTATAAGACTACAGTAACTTTAATCAATAAAATAAAATACACAGTGATTAATTTGTCAGCAAATACAGTTCCAAAACCAAAAGGCCACCTTGAAAATCCAATCAACATTAACTTAAGACTAAGTAATTGATAATATTATCCAAATGAAAATAGAGAAACCACACAGATCCATGGATCCAAAAAACCAAATCGAAGCTTATCCTTGATTTCTTTGGAGGAAGGAAAGGCAAAGGTGAGTGAGTACCTGAGACGAAGCGAGCACGAGTAAAAACCCTAATTTTTCCGGAGAAACTATTTGTTTTTTGGGAGACAGAAAAATGGGGGTTAAGGGAGTCGCCGAATCGGTATTTTTAAAATAGGTGGGGCCCGTGGGGGAGTGATAGTGCAAACTGTAATCTTCGAGCTGCAGATGACAAGGAGAATAAAATAAAATAAAAAAGGTAAGCTTGCGGGAATTGGAGGGAACTCAAATCATGCTTCGCTTAAAATTAGTGCTGGGAAAGGCGAAAGGCTGTGGGTTTATGGTAAAATGACGAGACTATCCTCTTTTTTTGTCCTATTGACGACCTTGTCAGTTAGAGGCTGGACGGGCATTTCTACCTGGGCTGACCGTGTTTTGTTCATTCGGCCCTTTTCCCTTCGGCATGTCCAAAAAGATGACTAGTAAAGGACATGTGTCAATTTTTTTATCCTTTGAGGCAGTCTTGTCATTGAAGAGCTTAGATTTTTTACTGGTGCATTGGCCTCGCTGCACCACGGGTTAAAGCAAAATTTATTTTAAGTGCCAAACAAAATTTAAATGTTAGTAAAAATATCTCATTAAAAAAATACATAATGATATTGATATGATGCACTATAATTTTGTTATAGTGATTTTGTCTGGCCATTTAGTTTTTTTCTTTTTTTACTTGAGATGGTTCAAAATCTAATACACCTAGATGCCCTGAAATTCATGGTTTAAAATGCTTCTGTTAATCTGAATGGAGAAGAAATCCCCTCATTCAAAACGACAACTATTCCCGTGCTTCTTGATGCATTCCGAGCTGCCGGAATTTTACGAATCTAGCATTTTTTATTTTTTACTTTAACAAAATGAAACACGGCACGCGATATCTCGTGGACACCAGGCTGTAGCTGCCAGGCTTGAGCAGTCGATCCTGTCTCTCGTAACGGGCTATTGGCCCTGCTAATGTTCAGCCTCCAAGTATTTGGGTTCATGTGAAGTAGATGACTCGTTGTTGAATGGGCTCTTATAAAGTGAAGAACTTCATATTTTAAAGGGCAACGCCTTGCTCGTCGTTTGCACCTCTTCATCCATGATAAATTCAAGCTTCGTTAGTTTATCTTCAAAAAGTAATCCATTGCTATAGACCACACAAATAAATTCTAGATGGCACGAGACAACGTCTGCGTTAGGGCGAGCAAGACACATTAAATTTGAAGATTTTTATACCTAGAATATGGGTGGATGAAGGTATGATCTATAGTTGAAATTATCTATAATGTGTAGTTTTTTTTTTTTAATCAACTATGATGAAAGATAAAATGTGAGATTTTCTGTAAAATCAATTACCTCATCCTCACATTACTAGAGCAAGCATGTTCGAGAGCAAGCTGAATAGTGAATCCTCTAAACAGGAGAAAGAAAATGCATGGCAGAGAGAGCCTTGTGTTGTCTCCTGCGGGTAAAATTAAGAACCTCGAGTTTTCTAAGCGATTCGTAAGAGAAAACATTGGATCTCCATAGACAAATGATCACCCTCTAGCCCTCCGAGACCAAAATCTGGATCCTATACCAGAGAAATTACCCTTTCAACTGTTCGACGCGTGGGCATGGGACCAGTGCATTTTTAACCACGTTGGATTGCTGGTTTGGAGGTAGCTGGTGGATACAACATTTTCCATAATTCAAAGGTTTGTTTAAGATTAATATAAATGTCGGAACCGACACTTTGCCAGCTGTGAACACTGTTGTCTGGTGGTATTATATATATAGACCACCGTGGCTGGATGAATTTGCCAGATGGGTGACATGGACATTCCAACAATTATATTCCTCATCCTGGGTGTATGGCATGCTTCTCATTATTTAAATCAGACTAGTTCAGGACAAAGACAAGGAAGGCGTTACAATTCAACACATGAGAGGAACGAGCGTATACTTACAAGGCGACTTATGGCACCTGGTAAAATCAAAATTTAAGCCTGAGAAAATCTCTGATACGTCAAGAAATGATGCCGCCGCGGGATAGCTGCAGCCCAATTCACACCTGATCTCTCTCTCTCTCTCTGTTTTTTTTTTCCTGGAGAATTTGTGGTCCCCTCTAGCTTTCGTTGTTCCTGTCAGGTGGAAGAGCATGTTGCGTCTTGTTATGGAGAAATGAGGTGATCCTGAAAGCGGAGACCGATCAAGAATTTGACTCGTGACTCTGCTTTCACTGGTGGTGTTTTGGTCCAATTATACTGCCGTGAATAATGGTGGTCGTGTTAGTAATAATGCCGAACACCGGGCATGAGTCTAATTGGATACACCTCGTCCGTTTGGATAGATCTTGTCAGTTTTCTCTCTTAAAAATATAGATCCTGGGCATACCCACAAAAATAAAAAATAAAAAAAAATCCTATTAGGTCTCCACTATTTTTCTACTTCTCACGCAACCTTCAAGCATATACGAATTTACGAATTGGATTTTGGAAGATGTTCGAAGTGAACATCTTAGTGACAAATCTTCTAATTTCTCTGCCATGTACGAATTTATTACTATTTTTTTTTTGCGTTACAATTAGATTTTTAAGATATTTTTAACTTAAAATTAAATGTATTTAGACATGTTAATATATAAATAAAAAATCTTATTTTAATTAATTCCGTGGTGTAGATTATTTTAATAATAAATTTTTAATATATTTAATTAAAAATATATTAAAATAACATACACCACCACAAAAGAGTTAATTAATAGTGAAATGATAGAAATTATGAGGAGTGTAGTTCAACGGTTCATGTTCTGAGTTTGCTCTCTAGAAATCACCAGTTTGAGTCTCATAAATTTTAAGGCCAATGAAGATTTATATGATCGTTAACTTTAGGACTTAGGAGATTAATCAAAAAATTATTTGGATATCAACATTAATAATAAAAAAAAAATTAAAAATAGTGGGATTATAGGATTCCACCATTATTAAAACTAAATAATTGATGGATAAAAAGGTCACATTCTGACTCCCAATGATTATTGCGGTAAGTGAGGAAGTGGCGGTGGCTTATCTTGCGCCGTGATTTAATAAACAAACAAGCTCCCGTTTTTTGAAAATTAAAAAAAGAAACAGGGAAAGAGAAAGAACTAGACAGTATTCGGTAGAAAAGACGCGGAGTTGACAAATATCACCCTCGTGATGATGGTGTATACTGTATTTAAAGCATGTATATAAATAATTGTTTTTAAAATATTTTCTATTTAAAAATATATTAAGGTAATATTTTTTATTTTTTATATTAATATATTAAAATGATACAAAAATACTTAAAAAAATATTAATTCAAATTAAAAAAAATAAAAAATTTAAAAACACGGCTGAATTATGATACTAAACTAAAATTTATATACAAAGTTTAATTGTATAAATGGACTTTTAAATAATTTAGTTAATTATATTTAAAATTAAAAAGAATTTATAATAAAAAGATTTAAATTTCAATGTAACTTAAGTAGATACATTATATGAACGTTATAAAAATTAAATTCATGCATCTTTCTTTGTTTATGGTTGGAAAAGTTTTTCTCGCAATAAAAGTTATATTAT
>Ga0307515_10011722_pt1 | contig 16588 bp, 7 predicted proteins | sample 17_EM_MG_FD_194513 | JGI IMG/M metagenome (GOLD analysis project Ga0307515, IMG submission 194513) | Populus trichocarpa ectomycorrhiza microbial communities from riparian zone in the Pacific Northwest, United States - 17_EM | ecosystem: Host-associated > Plants > Roots > Unclassified | place... | reverse complement strand
AGAATGATTCCACGAACAGGGAATACAAAGTTCACCGTCGTGATCTGTATAGAAGAGATGACATCATAGGAAGCTTGTGTCCAGTTTTTTGCAAGGGTTGGGATTTTTGGAATCCTTTTAGAACATTCGCTGAACAAACTTAGAACATTAGGTGAACAAACTCATGCATCACTCGGTAGCCTGTGTAACAGAAGTTGATGAACTTGCTTATCTGTTGTTCAGATTATTTTCTCTCTGTGTATTTGATGGGGGAAGCAAGCAATAAACTTCTCCCTTGTTCATCCGCAGAAATGTACTCTTCCTCGTCAGAACTAAAATCTCCAGATTATATTTTTTAAAATATTCCTTCTGTTCTTGTCAGGGTATGATGGCAGTCACTTGGTGATTATGGAGTCTTTTGCTAGATTAATCAGTTGTATCATTAATTAATGATGCATTTAATGAGAAAATGAGAGCTTGAAATCCATAGTGTTATTTTTGCAAAAATATTTCTGAAACATTGCAAAATGGTTTTCTTTTTTATAATCTTTTATTTAGTTTTTATATTAACATTTTATAACCATTGAAAAACATTGAAAAAAATATTAATTTGATATTTTTTTAGATAAAAAATAATATTAAATTGTATTGCCAATTAAACTTGATTAAAGGCGGTTTAAAATCCAGGTCATATGTTGATCCAAATTAATTTGTTTTATTTAAAATAAAATAAAATAATATTGTTTTGAAAAAAAATTAAAGTCAGCAATCGCTCAATTTCTACTGAGAATCACAAAGACTTGGCAAAAGGCTCGTGCCATACGACTAGCAGTAGCTAATGTTGGGTGAAGTTAGGGGAGAAATTGGAGTTTTTGGGAGGTCAAATCGACTTTACCTTACATGATTTTCCTGCTTAGCCTATTTTGTCTTTAATAATGATTTCACTTAATTTGGCCCTACTATAAATGTTGAAAATATGAGCCCACTTTCTATACTTTTTTTCCAATCTATTTTATTTTATTTTATTTTGAAAATGTTCAAAATATCCTTTTTTCAAAACTAGGTCCGCCCTATAAGATGGCTTCAGCTTTTTGTTGAATTAAATAACTAGGGCTGTTTAACACAATTTTTGTTTTCCATGCTTTTAAAAAAAAAATTAATTAAAAAAATATTAAATTGATATTTTTTTATTATTTTAATATGATAATTTAAAAAATAAAAAAACATTTTTAAAAATATTTATTTTAATTCAATTTCAAACAAAAAATTATTTTAAAAAATACCTCAATACCACAGTCCCAAACCATTATAAACTTAAAGTATCGAAATATAATAAGGAAAGTGTTTATCTAGTCATGAGTGCATATCACGTCATCCTTTTTCTTAATTAAAGGGTCTGATTTTTTTTTTGGGTATCTCTAAATTAGGAGGTATTTGACATTGTTTTTATTTATATTTTTAAATGTTTTTTTTAAAATATTTTTAGTTTAAAAAATATTAAAAAATATTTTTTTAATATTTTAAAAATATTAAAATATAAAAAACATGATTTATACCCAAATTGATATGCGAACCAAATTTAGTAACTCCGATTACATTCTAGAAATTCCTTTTTGGTTTTTAATATATAAGATATTTCAAGGAAGCTTGCATACACCGAACTAGAACTAGATACCTACACTATGAATAAAACTCAGAAAACAGGGCTTATACCCTGTGATTTCGTAGTATTAATTGACAAAGAAAGGCCAACTGTAAACCATTGAAAGAGCATACTTCTTGACCCATCCACTAGCCGACGGTAAAATAATGATTATGACAACATTCTAGGAATTCACTAATAGAAAGAAAGGCAAAGATCAAAAGATAACGGGACAGGTCAAAGGAAATGAAGCACAATCGATTGGAATCAACAGCCAAGTGTGCATCAAAAGAAAATAGACAAATCTGTAAACTTGCAGCCCAACCATTTTCTTCCTGGAAAAACACTCTGTACTTTACATATTTCAGGACCCATTTTGAGCGTTTTTGCTTCACTAACTATATATTAAACTTTAGTATCTCGAAGAAAAGAAAAGAAGAAGAAGAGCATATTGGTTAACCTACAAAAAGAACTATGATACAGCATTACAGCTTACAGCTTCTCAGGGCCTCAAGGAAACTGATAGCCGGTCTTCTTGCTTCTCGACAAGTTTACATCTTGAAGGTGGACCGAACATGCTCAGAACAACCTGCAAACAGTTGATCCAGGGGAAGATAGCGTTCTCTTATCTGTTCTATAAGAATGCGAGATGAAAATTTACAAACCCTTCCTAAGGCAAAATAGAAAACCTCAGATTTCCCCGAAGTTTGGTTCCTAAAAGATGAGACAACTTTTTATTGATTGATGTGTTTGTCCAACTTCGATCTAGGTGTATGAACATGCTACATTTTTCTTGTCACTGAAATATACCCACCAACATCTATTTTATGATTGATCCAGAAAAGAAGCTAGATGGTAACAATGAAGTGAAGAGGGATTTGGAAACTCAACAAGCTTACCGGTAAGAACACCAGCCCATGCAAGAAACCAAGAAGAACCAGTGCTTGGTACATTTGGAAGTAGTAGACCTGCAGAACACGAGAGGGAGATGTTAAACAAACTGGGAAATATTGGCTCTTGTGATGGGAATTTGAATGGAGGGACACTAACCACAAAAACTTCCGTCCTTGAGAAGCAAAGAACAATCACGCCAACTAGCTTTGTTAACGTGATGCCACTGCAAAATTACATGGCAGAGACCATTTTTCAATAAGATGGTTGTGATTAATACAGAACTCCACGTTGAAATAAAAGTAGGTGATTTGAGCTAAGAATCATGTTTGCAATGATCTATGCATTAATGGGGTGTGAAAGACATTATAATTTTTCCCTTTCTTGCCTTTCTATTTTTAAAATTTACTTCTTTTATGGTGTATCTCTTGGAAAAAGGGAGACTGCATCAAACTTCTTTAAATAACATGTGAGTGGCGCATGTTATGTGATCTTCCCACAATATAATAAAATTATCATAAATCAAGCCGCCTTGATTTTTTAATTTTATTTTTATCTTCCGATGATCTTTGGGTGATTTTTTAGGAAAACACGTGACTTGCAAGTGATATTTAATGATTAAGATGGACAGAATCTAACAGAAGGGGAAGTGCCAATCAAAAGATCCTATAATTTGTGGGTTGAAATCAGAAAATAATAATTCAAGAGGTGTCAATCAAATCGGCCTATAGTTGCATTATCGCTAATTTGTAAGTATCAACAGAGTGGGCAGCACGGAGGTCTCAGCAATCTAGTTCATAATATGAGCCAGAGGGAAAAGAGGAACCTGAAGACAGAAGCTCCCATTGTACCCAAAGCATCCCTTACTCGCTGGTCTCTATCACCACAACTCACCTGTTTAAGAACATGAAGCCAAAGAAAAGGTGTGACAGTGCATCAAGAAAACCTTAGAGCCGAAAGCATGAAGTTTCCACATTCGGGAGGGAAACAAATTCCCTTGTTGCGTTATTAATTAACTACTAGTGAATTAAATATTCTGATGCGATATGTAATGGGTTCTAAATCACATGTTAACTACCAAGCCAAAATAACCAGATGCAGATTCCATCTATTTTTCTTTTAACTGAATGAAATGAAAGAATGAATTTGAAGTTCCATTGAAGGAAAGTAGACAATATACAAATAAAATGGAGAATGATGTGATGCTAACCGAGAAAGCATGTGTTATATGCACACAAAACTCAACACCAATGCCCACTGACATGACAAGGTTGACAACAGAGACTGCATTCAGTTGAATATTCAGAATTGCCATCACACCCTGTGGAGTTTCATCTTGTAAGCAGAGAGATTATACTTGGGCAGAACAAGTTAATTATTGCAAATAAAATGAAAAATACATAGATAATGATAAAGGAAGCAGAGTTACCATCAGATCCACGACTATCATTGCCAACACCAGCAAAATGATCGCAGAATTCCATAAACTACATTTTAAAGAAAGTTAGGAAACAAAATAATCACGAAGTCATTCTCCAATACAGCAGTTCATTTGGAAAGAAGAACCGAACACTGAAGCCAGTATGTTTTTGTCAATGAAAAGGTGAATATGGGTAAATAGAACACTGACCTGCAAGTGATGACCAAGCAAACAACAAATACAGCTCCTGGTACATCACCAAATAAATTGAGGCTTTATAGAAGAGAAAATGACTAACAGTTATACTAAACCAAATAATTCATTTGGATTTGTTAAAAACCAAATAACAATAAAGGTTTAAGGTACAAATATGCATCAGTAAATGTTTTACTCAGACAGCCCACACACTGCTTTTTTGTTTCAGATCTCCGGGTCATTATCATCAAACCACTGTGTGATACATTTAATGATTAAAGATATAGGCACAGGTAGTACAAAATCAACAAAACAATCTCTTAAAGGCTTGAAATTTTGTTGAATACAAGTATAGAAGAATAATAAACAAATGCCTAGCTCCTCAGCAAAAAAAAAAAAGTAATTTGTGAAATAAAGAGAAGACAGGTTATCTTCAAGAATGCAAGAAAGTGAGGTAAAAAACCCAAGCATGCAATCCATGAACTCCTCACAAAAAAGAACATGCCAGTTTAAGGATTTCTAAAGATTACTAACCAATAGCTATGGCAAGGTTGATCAATGCGGTCCTCCATATATCAAGGTATTGTTCAAAAAACATATAAAATACAGAGTATGGGAAGATCTCCATCTGCACCAGAAAACAAATATCATTTAAGAGACAGCCTTACTAGCATACAGCCAACTATGAGACAAGTCTTCTGCAAAAAATAAATTCATAAAAAACCAGTCCTTCAATGAGCACAGAGCTAGTATCATACAAAAGAAGCAACAAAAGTTGACCCTCCTATCATAGGGGAAAAACAAGATTAAAAAATCCGACAAGGATAATTTATTTTAAAAAATATAGCATCGGTCAGACCATGTGGTATTCACTTTCTCTGATTTTTTACCTTCAAAGAATCAGAAACCCTTGAACTGAACTCTCGAGCAGCCCTCATTGAATTGACGTAGTCAATCTAGAATGAGATGCAGAAAATGTTAAGGTCTTTACACAGGAACAAGAAACATATCACATTGAGCAAAATTTACCATTAGAAATCACTTCCTACCTGCTTGTTAAGAGGCGTGTGATATGTGCGGAAGGATGATGCTTGAATAACACCATTCTCGTAGCCTGAAAAGGAGAGAGGAGGGTGAGGAATTTATACCCATTCAAATAACAAGCAACCATATGGCATGCAGACGAACTATTTTAATGCATGCATTTGTGTTTGCAACTTTCCCTAAATTTACTGAACTGGATTGAAAGAACAAATTTCCAACTCAGCAAACCTTGCAGATCTATACTGCTAGTGTAAGCACCATGGCCACCTTTGGCACAATCAGCAGAGGGCAAAGCATTGAGGAACAATGGGAGTTTCTCCTTGAATTGTGATGTAGATGGACGATCATTATTCAGATCGGAGTGACGGAAGCACTGAAAAATTCCAAGAGTTATTAGTAGTTGATCCTGCTATAAATGAGAAATGATAGATGCTACTGCCTTGATAATTGACAGTCAAGCACAAATCATTTCAAAGGTAAATGGGCAGAAAATTGTTTAATAAAATTTCAAGAAGAACAGAATGTGGATTACTGTAGTACAATCTTTGCACACCCCACCAAGACCACATGAGCCTGTATCAGATGAACAACAAGGAAACTGGGCGACACAGGAAAAAAGAATCAGCTTCAGCATTATTCAGTGGTATGTAATGAGAATAAATAATGACACCAATGAGAAGCAATAAGAAGAAGAGCAGAAAATGAAAAGGTACATTTTCATCGCAAAATTCCCATAATTACCATGGTCACACCACACAATCATCTGCAATAATCAGCAACATGGGCTTGCAATTGGCCTTATATTGAACACTGGTGGTGCCATTACCATTTGATTTTAAGCCATTACATATAAAAAATATTACACAGTGAAAGTAGATATCTGAGATTAAATTCATATCTTATGTCTTTCCACAACAAAATCCATAATAGAATTTAATGACCATATGAACTGCATAGGAAGTGGCAGCCATGTGACCATCATAATAGGCAAAAATATGCTCAAATTTTCATGCCAGAATTAAAGCCAGCTTCTGTGAAAGATTATAAAACAACCTGATCATCAGGGGGGCAATAACTCCCATTTGTGAACTTCCTACAGCATCCAAAAGCTTCTGGAGATATCCATACAAGAAAATCATCAAGCCATGAAGCAGCTGGCATAGCTATATAGGTAGATTCTGGTGTTAATGATGCTCTTGCAATCTACAGCAGCATGAAGACAAAAGATTCTTGTCAGAGGAAATACAACCATTCCAACAATTAATGCCCGTAAGGCGTAAATATCAGAGTGATGTTCATTAGATAAGAAAAGGAATAAAGATTCACCTCATTTAAAAGAGATTTTGAACCGCATTGGCTGATGGAGCACAACTGATTTGTATGACTTGATTCTGAGCTGTGGGTGCAGTATCATCACTTCAAAGATCAAAGCAAGGAAAGGGAAATTATGCAAAAAAGCAATGGAATTACCTATAATTGTAGTTCTTAACTACAAAATATAGCGGTGGGCCAATTCTGAGATACTCTGAAACATTATTAAAATAACCCTGCATGAATCAAAATATCACATGTTTAACTCGCCAGACAACAATAGAACACCATATCAGATGTATGTAGCAAGTTATAAAGCAGTATCAAGAAACTGAACCTGAAGATATGAGTCCTGAGGAAGAACAATTTGTTGTTCCAAACCAGGTTCAACTCGAGTGGTTAATGCCTACTTGGTCCATAAATATGACAAGTTAAAGTAAGACACCTAAGAGGCACCTAAAGAAATAGGAATATGAGAGTAATCTTGAGCATCTCACTATGCAGGCCAATGTGAAAGCAGCAAAGATGGAAATGACTGCTATCTTAACTCCCCAAAGACTGAGTATGGGTGCATGGATCTCCTACAAGACAAGAATGTCAATTTGATTAGTGAATAATGCTCAGCAGCAACACCCATTCTTCAATAAGAAAATTGAGCACCTAATCTTAAACTAGCATTTGAAAAGATGTAACTTCTATGAACATTTCATAAAATCAAGTTGGTACCCTCATATAACGTGCCAGCAATCCAGGTCTTCTCCCACCAATTCCTAATCATTCACATTGCATTTTCAATCAGAAACCATTTTGAGTTTACTATAAGGAATAAAACAACGCAGTTAATGAAACCATGTAGAAAATGAGGTAATGCATCAAATAAATATGACTTGTAAATAACCTCTTAACAAATACCTTTAGGAGTGTCTGCATATGATGATGAAATTTTCATACACGGAATGCAATCGACTCTCTTATCCTCCGCTCGCAAAAAATCAAAAACTATCAAAGCTACAAAAGCTGTAACTTGCAGAAGGAAGTCCAAAAGAACAGCGAGTGCTGCAAAAGAGGCATGACATAAAATGGTGTAATTATTTTGAAAAGAAAAGTGGAATAAAAATAATAAATGTCTTAAAGAAAAAGGATTAAAATATCCGACCAGCAAACATAGAGAACACACGGCATGCCGGCATAGGAATGAAACTTCCAGCTGCAAATGCTAAAACTTCAGATAGACTAGCAAGTGTGATGGATGGTCCAACTTCGACAAGAGCATTGCTTATTCGTCCTTCTAGTGGCAACTCCAATGGTTGCCGCTTAACAGCATGCACCAATATGCACATGTTATCCACCCCAACCTGATATGACAGAGAAGTTCAGTTAATTATAAGCTACAACACAGCTTTATCCAAAAAAGAAGAGGACAAAATCAGCTTTGAAATTAAAAAAAAAGAGAGTAAGAATCCTAGATTAAAGAGAAGGTTATTCAATATAATATCTACCATTCAGAATAGAGATTATTTTGAAATAAAAGATTATAATATTTAGATTTCAGCTACTACGAGTCTCCAGATGAGTGTAATGGTCAGTCATTATGCATGAAAGGTTATATGCGTGAATGTTTGGAAATTCTCCAAAGAGTTATGCTAAACCTCACAACAAACTTTAAGCAAAAGAGACAAATTGATTTATACAATGAGTGACAAATCATGCCATTGCATGTATGTGTGTCACTTTAGTGTAATCCTCTTCGTGTCATTTATCTTTACTCTTCTAATAACCCTAAACGTTTTGTGCAAACTGCACCTCTTGTTGGCTCAAGTCAAATGCAGCAGTTGAGAAAGCAGGTGGGATGGCAACTAGTTCATGCTCTTTTATCTTTTATCTGTGAACCTTTTACTTAGCTAATAAAAAGAGATAGGTAATCAAGATGCACTATAGCTAGTTAGAATTGAAGTAACCCATTAAAATCTCAGGCTCAATGATCAATGCAGGCAAAATGATAACACCACATGAAGTCTAAATGTAGAAGAAAGAAACTTACAGCTAATACAAGAAAAGGAATAACTTCCATGATGATTAATGTAGACTTTACTCCAATGGCACTAAAAAATCCTACGGATCCAAGAACAGAGAGCATGACAAGCATAACTCCAGATAGACCAAGCAGCACCTGGAAGTCAACCAATCATATAAACTGAATGAAGGAAAGGGAAAAGTTTAAGAAAATATGAATATTTAATACAGAAAACCTCACATTCACAGAAATACAATAAAATACTATGTGATAGAATATGGGTTCTACACAGGGAGAGGGTAAAGTTCAAGCCATGTAAAAAAGAACATACCTTAGATGAAATGTAAAATGAAGATAAATGAGGTGCGTCACCCAGAGTAAGAGATATGTAGGCAAACATCACAAGATAGCTAATCTGAAATGGAAAAGGCATCAAAAGTTAGCTGCATAAGTAGCATACAACAAATAACTTGTTGTTTGCAAGCCCTGGGCATTTATCATTGCACTAAACAGTACCTTATTTAAAACCTAGAAATGGAAATGTTTTTTCTCTACCAAGAAGAGAGCTCACCAAAATAGTAATGACATCTGCGGTACTTTCCCTTTTTAATTCCTCCTCGATGGAGCTTTCCGATGAAAAAGAAAGGGTGAGATTCTTCGACTGCACCATTGGCAATAATTCGTTCTGTCACATAAAACACATGAGATGATTGAGATAAAATGAAGCAATGAAATGATGATACAGATATATGATATTAAATGGTCTAACTATTCAGGACGATACTTGCCCTTTGCAGCAGATCCAATATTAACAGAATGACACTTACAGTTTGGATCAGATGTCTAATATCATCTCACTTATTTCTGCTATCTGGAGCCCTTTTGTTTTGTTTTTACTGAATTATATCATCTTTCACTCATTTCTGTTTGTGTTTTGGTTCATTACCTTAATGAAATGAAAAGGATCAGATTTGTACTCTTAACAAAAGGATTCTGGCTACTAAGGAGGGTGGTCTATTGCTCAAACAGATCAGATCCTTTAGTGTTATCTTATTTCTCTCTCTTCTTATGTTTGTGTCAACAAATATTAATAACCATGAGACACAATTCGGTAAACATGTTTATAAAAAATGGAGATACATGTATGTTTCCAGGCACCATATACACAATCACTGGACTGAAACAAAGAACAAACCTTCACTAACTGAATAAAAGCCTTCTCCCAAGCAACAGCCTTATCAGTTTCATTCCCTTCTTTATCAATCACATTGTTTACTGGATAAGTTACAATAAATGCGGATGCCTGTCCCAGAGAAGTAGTCAGAGGATTATTATAGACTTCTGATCCAATTGTGTTTTCTATTTACAAGGAAAGGAAACAAATACCTCCGAATAATTATTCCCTGAGAAACCTCCCAAGGAAGTGCTTGGATCAAGGGGAGCTTTGAAGGCACTCCTACAAGTGTCTGCAGAGGTATAATGCTGAAATAACATGGTATCATCATAATAATCAGGCAGAGAATTATTGGAGCTGGGGGAAGGGGTGGAGAGGAAGACATGATTTTTGAGATAATTGTCTTCAAGCTTCCAAGAACATGGAACCTGAGACTAAAAAGATATACCTGGAGACAGTAATTCACATGCTCAACTCCTCCATAATTTTCAAGGTTTTGAGGATCCATTTGGAAGTACTGGGAGGGGAGGAGGGGAATATTAGTGAAGAATCAAAATCAAAATAAGTACACCTCTAGGTTCATCTTTCGTTATTGGAAACACATGCAACTGTAACAGTGGCAAGCCTTTAAGGAACCACTATAGTCCTATTAATATTGTTACCACTAACTAAGAATGGAACAAATTCGTTTTCACATATTTTTAAGCATTTCATTGCATACCAAAAAAACAAATAATCAAACAGAAACAAAAAAAAGCAACCTGTAGTACACTTTGAGTGGCACAATCTTTGTCCAGTGGCTTCATGCAAATATCAGTCAGAGATACCATTGATCCAGAGTAATTTGCACGGATTCCATCAACCTGTCAAAGCTGAACACTATTAACCTAAGAAATTTCAGATCATCCTTCTCCAATAGGAACATGGAAAAATAATCTAATAGAACAGCAAATGTAAACTCAATTGATGTTCCTGGCGATGCATGCAACAATCTGTTACCCTAAATTTCAAGAAAGTGAGTGATACCAGACAAAACGAATACCTTTTTTTGTATTTCAAAAAGTAATTTGATGTTGTCTTCTGTCACAATACTTGGCAATTTCTGTGCCCCGGCATCTGGAACAGTCGCTAGAATTAGCTGGAAAACATGTCACCAGTAGTTCTTTCCAGAATTAGAAGAGGAATAAAAATCTTGCAACTAACTAATCCAAATCAAGCAAACAAAATGGCATGCGGGTAAATTTTTATCATAAAAAATCAAATATCACAAAGCAATCAGAATACTGCATAGTGGTCTCTGTGCTCGAGCATTAAGAAATAAAAAAGGCAACTATCACATCCTGCGGGTATGACAATACACATGCATGCACATTATCATGATAAATACAGCATTTACTGGTGATAATGACAGATTTAGTCAACCTATTGCAGCCATTTTCATGGCAAAATTTTGTTACGATAAGGAAAGGCATAGCAAGAAACTGATGTTAACTGGTTTGCTGTATACAGGAAAGAAAGGGAGAGGAATTGGTCCACAAGTGATGACAACAAACAGGATCCAAGCCTTTGTGAGGCCTTGAAACTTATTTTCAGTCTCTAGAACCAGCATCTAGAAGAGTATATGTGCGAACATCAAAATAAAAGCACAGAAGGAAACTAGACTGGAAGCAAAAAATAAATAAGAAAAAAAATAAAATTGTAGAATACTGCAAAACCTGCTCAATTCTGTAGAAAGGGGCTAGGTGAGTGTCAAAAAAACGTTTCTCTTCAGCAACTTTACTCCCGGGCCCTACCCATAGCTGAAATAGTGCAAGTATTAGCAGTTAACTGGCATATGGAGAAAAGTAGCGCTAATAAGAGTATAATAATGAATACTAGATTAGACGGATTGCCCAGAACTTAAAGCACGGTCAAATGAGCAACAATATATACTTTTATGACTTCTCCAGCCGCACTCCTGAAGTAGAATATTGCCCCCAAATTTGTCACTTCCAAATGCATATTAGTATATCGTATGCATTTCAATAGATTCATTGAAATACACTAATTCTTTCCACAAATACTCGTCAATCTAGTTAATTCTAGCATTTGTTGGACCCAAAAATGTCAGCAGTAAAGACTGTAGAATGGTTAAATAATTAAAACACTCCCTTTCTTTAGGATTTAAACATAAAAGATGAAAGAAGCAATTTGTATGTTAAATTCTACCTTCTCAGGCCGTGTCTCCACCTTGAAACGGATGAGGCCTACACAAAGTAGAAGAATTACAGCCAATGACAAGCTCAACACAAGGATTGGATTTCTAGCAACCCATGTTCCATATCTCCTGAAATAGAAACAAACTAAAAGGGTAAAAAATAATTCAGCTACACTGATAGCGTTAATGGCATAGACAGTGGACCTGTAGAACTTTGACATATATCCTTGCACGATTGAAAGCTGTACCCTGCTTCCAGTTTGTGGAGAATCTTCAACCATCTGGAAATTAGTAGTTAAAAGAATTTAGTGGCAAGGAATTGGCCTATGAATTAAGGAATCGACCTACCGATCAGATTAAGGCAAAAAAAAACCTACAAAATCCACTCAATAAGAATAGCTAGGAAAATGGAGGCACCTGAGCAGGAAGGTTCTCATCCTTCTTCCTGATAACTTCACCACTGTCCTTGATATCCGACAGTGGATTCATTCTAGAAGTCTGGTTCCTTTCTCTTTTTCGATGAAACAAACCCCATCCCAAAAACATGGAAATCAATATAATATAAAGGATTGTTAGAGCAAAGTCGACACATTTGGCCTGCATGAGTTGAGCAATGAACAGTGAAACTGAATTAGAGGAACATATAAATACTTAAAAGTAACAAAATCAAGGCATGTCCAACGGTATTTTTCAGCAAATTACTCTGCGTCCAAACCAAAAAAATTAAATCAATGGAAAAGGATAAATTCAAAAGCTATATACTGGATGATAACTCGCCTTGAGAGATCCAATTCTCACTGCACAAGAACCCCCTTCGTGATGGGGAGGAGGAGTAGTATTGGCACAAACAGGAGATTGAGGGCAATCACCGCAAGAACAGCCCAACGAAATATCACCACATGAATATGTAGAAACATTCATGGGTTTTATTCCAGATGACTCAGGAGCAGTAGGCTTGAATGTCATAGCATATGGTGAGCCTGGCACATCAAGTGGGGCTCGTCTACCAATAAATGCATACCACTCTGCCAAAAAAAATCATGGCATAAGCACTATAACTTAAACAAAATCACAGAAAAATCATGCGGAAGCAATAAGTCAAGGAAACCTAAGAAACTACGACTCAAACTTCCTAGGAACACATAATCTTCCAGAATTTCAGTGCTGTCTGTCAATTGTGGTATGGTGAAAATGGAGGACACTCATCCATCAGGAGTTCTTCCTCTTGACAGAAATTCATTCTGAGGTAGCCCCCACTTCTCTGCTTCAACCCCACCTTCCAACAAAGTCTTCAAACCCAAAATCATCATCAACCACAGCCCATGCATATTAAGATCATGGGTACAAATATAAATGTCGTGTTAACTGCTTCAACAACACCCTCGTCATGTGTGAGAGATGGAGAGGCAGGGAGAGAAGAGACCAGATAGATGGGAGCAAGGAACCTAAAGCTGCAGCTTTAAAGTAAAAAATCACCTGTAAAATTTTGAGCACCAGCACCAATAAAATTTAGAGCTCGAGTGTTCATGGTCCCAAACTTTACGTCCTTGCAAGATTCATACAACCCTTCACCAAAAGCATCAGATGCATAAAAATCAATGCCACTCACGGTCAAATTGCCTTTAACCTGAAAAGAGAATAAAAAACCTCAAATAAATTACATTCTTCGACACAAAGAATTTCCAACAAGAATTCTAACAACCATAAGCTCAATCAAAAACACAATATTCAAAGAATAAGCTATAACAATTTCACATTTCCATTTTAAAATTTAGAACATTTTATTATGTGAGGAATAATAGAATTAAAAGGTACGTTATATGAAGATGCATTGATTCATTAACTAATTCATAGAACGGATTCAACACAAAGGAATTTCCCTAGCTCGTGATAATACAAGAACACAAAATATCTCTAGAAACCCAACCATACCACCAGGGGCTACAAACCTTAGCCGTAGTGGTGACATTGATAAACGTGCTCTGATGTGGAGAGCATGTAAGCTCACAGAACAAATTCAAAAAGTTTCTCAAACATGCTGGACAGCCAACCAGAAATGGAATTGCCTGGAAAACATTCATAAATTAATACATACACATACAAACACACATAAATATCGTTACTCTCAAACACCAAACACGAAGGCTATACTTGCTGAACTTGTGACCGTAACGTGTCGAACTGAGCTTCTGAACAACAAACATTGCCAGTAATTGTAGGACACAAGCTTTGGATCTTTTGTGAAAGCAAGTCATCTGGCTGAGAAACAACAAAAAAATAGTATATCCAAAAAAAAAAAAAAAAGCAAAACGCACCATCCAATTTAATTAAAAAAAAAAACAGAGAAAATCCAGATACCTTCACAGAAGGGGAACCATAAGGGCAGTTCAAAACTTTCCCATCTTCACGTGCTCCACAAATATCATACATTGCACAATATTCCTCTGAGTGTCTCTCCCTGCAAATCATTTCAAAAATAAATAAATCATCAACCTAATAAAATCCAACCCTTTTATTTTAAGCAAAAAAAAAAAAAAAGCTCACCTAGATACTGCATTCCGTGTCAGAAGCAACCGAGTATCAGACCTCTCCCCGCTGACTATAGATACAACAAATAACACCTGAACATGCACAAAATTCAGTCCTTAAGTGTATAGAAACTGAAGCAAAAAGACAACAAAAAAAGCCTCAACATAAGTTCGTCATTACATACACACACTATAAGTCGCAGTAAATCGAATGCTTCATTTTCTTTAATTTTGAATAAATCTTAAATTCTACGAGCAAATTATAGTAATTCTAATTTTTCACTGGGAAGAAGAAACGAAAAGAACTGAAGTTTTTTTCTTATTTTTTCATCAAATTTTATCATATATATTTTTAAAAAAAATTCTCGAAATGGACACATCTAAGAGGAAAAGGGGAAAAAAAGTGATGAAAAAAGAAAGGAAAAGAAAAATCTCGCCTGAAAGAAAGAAATCCAAAGCAGAAGAAGCTTCATTGTCTTGCTTGAGAACTCCATTGCAATCAGCGTCATGAACTCCGCCGTTAATTACAGTATCTGTTCATGGAGAGAAAGAGAGGGTGGGGGGGGAGCGTAGTTGCGCTTGTAATTTGTAATGAGAGTCAAAAGTGTCGGAATTTATAGTTATTATACGATAGCAGTGGTTCTCAATTCTCTGGAAGCTGGCACTTGCAGCAGCATTCACTGTATTCTAAATGTTTTTTATGATTTTGATGTATTAATATTAAGAATAAAATTAAAAAAAATATTTTAATGTAATTTTAAATAATAAGTATTTTTTTAAAAAAAAAACTTTATATCACGTTACCAAATAAACACCAAAGCTTGGGTCTCAAAATAAGTGGAATTAATCCAAGAATGTTTTAAAAAAAACAATTAAATGATGATGATTCCTGGTATTTCTCTGGCCTCTGCAATACAGATTACAGACTTCAGTTTTTTCGAAAATATTTTTAAGAATAATTTTTAAAATGGTCATGATCTCCCAACTAAAATGAGTTGCAGGAAAAAAACAAATATAGATTTAATTAAATTTCCTCTAAAACCATTTTTGCCGACACGGTTCTCTTTTCTGTAGCCATTTCTTGCCATTGGAAGAAATCATATGTGGCTTTTGTGTTGATATTTGATTTACAAACAAGAGAAGATGAAAGGTTTTTTTTTTTTAATCTAATATGACAAATAAACTCCTTGAGCAAGGGGTTATATAGGTAATTTTGAATTGATGAGGTGGCATTCGTTTAGCAAAATGTCATAGAGATTTGGAATTTGGATCCCCTAAGGTTGATTTTTTTTTTATTAATACAAATGATGGGATGAGTTTACATGTATTTTGATTAATGTTATAAATTCTAAAATTAACGATCATGTAAGCCTTCAATAACCCTGAAAAAACTTGAATTTGTAACTATTAAAAAACAAACTCAAGAACTGACTAGTTGATTATTTTTTTTATTTTGATTGAAAATGAAATTGCTGATGCTAGACACTCGACATTATTGTCCTTTTCTTTGTCATTTTTTTTTATTTTATTATTTTTCATCTTCATTTGATTGAGATCTTGAAATAAAAAAAGTTAGAGATAATAAAAAAAAAATTAAAACATGTTTCTCTGTCTTTTTTCAAATATTAAAATTCATTTTAAAATAATTTTTTATCTCGATCTCTTTCATCAAGTGTGTTTTTTCCTCTTTAACTTTTTATATTTTATGATCCCGTTTATTTGTTTTTGTATTTTAAAAATATTTAAAAAAAATTAAATTTTTTTTATTTTTTCTTTACTTCAAATTAATATTTTTTTAATGTTTTTTTTTGATAATTTTGATGCACTGATATTAAAAATAATTTTAAAAAAATAAAAAATATTTTTTTAATAGTTTTCTAAGTAAAAAACAACGTAACACATGACATGAAATGTGACACTAGGTAGACGCAAGGATTTCTAAATGAATTTTTGACAAACAAAAATGTTTTGTTCCACTGGCAAGAAGGAGTGCAGTTGAGGTGCACACTTGTCTCTTTGCCGCGCTTTCCCGTTCTCTCCCAGTGTGAACCATTTCTCAGCTTGGGATTGAGTGCAAGCAAGTAGGTAGGTGAAAGGGACGCATTGCAATTGCCGAGCGATGGGAGATAAAAATGGCTTGGTCATGGCTTTGATCACCATACACTCACCTTTTACGAACCAATTCTTTAATGT
>Ga0307515_10011719_pt1 | contig 16590 bp, 5 predicted proteins | sample 17_EM_MG_FD_194513 | JGI IMG/M metagenome (GOLD analysis project Ga0307515, IMG submission 194513) | Populus trichocarpa ectomycorrhiza microbial communities from riparian zone in the Pacific Northwest, United States - 17_EM | ecosystem: Host-associated > Plants > Roots > Unclassified | place... | reverse complement strand
AAGGGCTAACCTATTACTATTTTTTGCTAACTAACCTAAATATAACAAAAGAAACTAAACTAAAGAAGGCCGCCGCCTAAAGGGACCTATAAGATATTAACCTAGCTAAAAAGGGGTAAGAAAGGACTACTTACTAAGTGCTAGTACCAAATCCCGTTAAACTAAAGCTATTAGCTAAATTGTCCCTAACTAAAGAAAAATAAGCTATATTAGCACCAGAATTACACTCTAGATTCCCTAAAGTATTAGAAGAAGTTATATCGCCACTAACTAGCTTAGGATGGCTAAGGGGATTAGCTTAAGGCGCAGGAGGGGCTATAGGGGTTAGAGTGCTACTAATAAGCTTTATATTATTAAAACGGTCGGCAATACGGCGTAAAGTAGTGTTAATACTAGTTATACTCCCTTTAAGAAAATTAAGCCGGGCCCCTAGGTCCTTAACGTTATAAGAAAGGCGTTAAAGGAGGTTAGTATAACTATTAAGCTCTATAATAACCTTAGTAGAAGTAGCTAAAGTACGTTACACCTAAAATAGACTAATTAGCATTAAGAATAGCTAAAAGAATATTAATAAGACCTATAGTGGTAAGAGCTTCTTAGAGATGTTCCGAGTTCCATTTTAGTAAATTAGATATACCGTTTAACCAGATAAATAGGACCCTGTTAGGAGAAGTTAGGGCCAATTTTTATAAAAAGGACAACATAAGAGCTAGAATGTCCCTTTATAGAGTAAAGGTTAACTTACTAGGCTTAGTAGGAGTAATAGGGTTAAAAGAGATAATATAAAACTTCTTAGTAGTAGTAGAGCCAAATCTAGCCGAAGGGCTAGAATAGATCCTAGTAGTGCTAAAATAGGGCACCTTAGTTGTAATCACCTCGTTAACTCTAGGAAGGTCCTCTTTAGAAGAATTAAGGTTAATCTTAACCCGCTCACGTTTAGGTATAGCCTTATAGCGCCATTTACTACTAAATAAGGGTAGATAGGATATAGGAGCAGTAGATAAGGCACTAAAGGTAACAGAGCTAGAAGATGCCTTAGTAACGCCATATTTAGCTAAAGCGGCCCTAATAGAGCAATTATAACGCGGAAGTTTTTTACTAGACCTATTAAAGTAATAAGTACCTATATAGGCCGTAAGATTGTTATTTTTAAGAATATGGTAGCTATTAGGGTTAATAAAAAACAAAAAAAAACTAGAAGAAATCACTTATATATAAAGCGCCTTTATTAAAACTATATAAGTACTATCTATATTACCTTAAAAAGTCTTAATTTAGTCTATATTTCCTTAATTAATGGCTAAGATTAGGTCCTAAGTAAGCTTCTAAAATTTAATAGATTAGTTAAATAAGTGTTTAGGGATCTATAAGACTAGTTAGTTTAATAAGCGCGATACTTAACTAAAAAGGTATAATCTAGATTTAATAGAAACTAACCTAGCCGTAATAAAGCAAACTATCTCTAAAGTACCTATAATAATGAAAATTGGAAATAAACTAGGCCGTATTAAGACTGGCCGTAGTAGAGACAGAACAGACTATATTAAACTATTAGACCTCCTTATTCTAGAACCGTTTAAGCCACTTTAGGAACTTAGAGAAATAATTATAGCAACTATTAGTCGTCGGGGTCTATTTTAATTTATTATTATAGATTTGGGCACAACTCTCTCCTATTACTACTATATTGGGCTAAAGAACGATAAACTTAGGTAAGCAGGTCCTAGATAAAGAAGAGAAAAAAAACTAAAAAAGGAGTAAACCGTTGCTAATTAAAGTTAGTTAGAATATTTGGGACTATAAGGGTTAGAAGTGTTAGCAGAATTATTAATAAGAGCTAAAAGAGCTTATCAAGAGCTAGAGAAGAGCAAATTAGACTAAAAGTAGGATAAAATCTAAGAATAAGTTACTAAGATTAATAAAAGAATAACTAAAGAGCTTAAAGATTTAAATTCTAAAATTATTTTATAAGATAGTGCTAAGCCACTAGTCCCTAGTCTCTTAGCTAAGAACGCTTAATTTCTAAAGAGCTATATTAAGGATTTTGGGGTCGCAATCTATAAGAAGGGGGGCTTTATTACGAACAGTGACGATCTGGTAATAATTAGAGTAGAGGAGGACTTACCGCCTTATACGGAGCCTAAGTGGACCTAAGTTAGGATAATAAGGTATATTTAGTCTAAGCTATAAATAAAATTAGACTAATTAGAGGCTTTGCCTTAATCTAGTAAAGTCCTAACTAGACGGCGCTAGATAAAACCACGAGCAGCTACTTTAGTAGGGAGATAGCTGTTTGTAATGTGTTAAATATAGATAGTATCCTCCATTAACTAATTGTGCCGAGTTAAGCCTTTTTCTACTATATTAGCCTTAGGAACTCCTAGTTCCTTACACTAATAGTATATTTATCTTAGATCTATCTTTATAAAGATTTACACATTACCTATCCTATCTTAGATTTCGCTAATTAAGGGTAAAGGATATCTATTCTTCCTAGTAATACTCTTAAACTATTTATAGTTAATATATAATTTAAGCTTTCCACTTTTCTTTAGTATAAATAGTACTGGATAACCTACTAATAACTATAATAGTCTAATATATCCCTTTTATAAGTTTTCTTAAATAAACTCTTTAAGTGCTCTTAACTCCTCTTTAGTTAGCTTATAGATTAAAAAGAACTTAAAACTTATTCCTAGTTCTAGTTCTATTTTATAGTCCTATATTATATACTCTAACAGCTTTTTACTTTTTAGGCTTTATAGCTTTTTATTATACTTATAGTATCTTTTTAGTATATAACTTAACCCTTTCTTAGTTTCTTTATAGGTCGCTCTAACCTAGTATTATACTAACTTAGTAGTTTTATACCTTTTGCGTTATTATATATTTTTAATATTAACCTAACCTATAACCTAATTAATTTTTAGATTATATTCCTGTAGATAAGGCATTTCTAGTACTACCTTATCCCGTCCTAATAGTAGGATATTAAAGGATATCTTAATTCGTCTCCCTTTAATAGTTATTTAAATAGGTCCTATTTTAAGGTTAATAATACCTCCTCTATAGGCTATTGGATTACCTAAAATTATTACTAGTAGGTAAAAGTGCTCTTTTTATTTATATGGTAGCCTTACCATTTTTACTACTACTAGTAAGATACAGTTTCTTATTACTCTACTATCTATTAGTGCTTTAAACTATTAATCTTACCAATTAACTTATAAATTTAGGTATCGTTCTTAAATTCCTTTTAGGGTCTAAGGTTTTACTATTAGCTTCCTTTAGTCCTATAGGCTTCTCCTTTTCCTAACTATTAGCTACTAAATCCTTATATACTTAGCTTATTTTTTTATAGCTAATATCTAGTTTATTTCTTATCCTTAATATACTATAGATATATATTTTTTAGGTATTTCCACTACTATTATCTATCTAAGTATTCTTCTATAAGGAATCTTTTTAATTAAAGTATTAGGTTGTCTAACTTTTAAACTTCTACTAGATGCCAGCTATATATATACTTAGTATTTCTATACTATTACTTATCTAGCGCCTAATATATCCTTATTAGATACTTTTATTTTTTTTTCTTTTAGGTTTTTATGTATATTATATATATTATCTATATATATATTTTATACCAATATATAATATGCTAGGTGTCTTAAGTTAACTCTTAGCTTATTTTTATCTTTAAATTTAAACCTTTACCTAGTTAATCTAAATATTAGTCTCTTATTTATAGGTACTAAGATTTATCTTTTTTATCTTTAGTCCTCTAATCCTTCTTCTAGATTTTTAGATGTTATAATTAATGCTCCCTTAATATAACTTATACGTCTCTTTGTAATTACTTAGTTTTAGACAACTCTCTAGTCTAGCCATAGGTAGAAATCTTCCTAACTATTGTTATATCGCTGCCTATACTACTTCTAGTATAGTTCTATAAGCGTATATAATCTATCCATAAGGAAATATTTTGTTATTACTGCTTTATAACGGCCCTTTATATACCGTTCTTTAAATCTAGTTAGAACCCCTAGGTCCTTTTCTTGCTCTAGTTCTTTAAGCCATTTTACCCTTAGTGTGCCTATTTTAGGCCTGTTAGTAACCTTTTTTAAGGCAATTTTTAGCTTACCCAGCATCTTTAATCCATAGTATTCTCTTTATTCTTACTACACTTTAATTTAATTCTTAAATTCTTTTTAGTCTTCTCCTAGTTTATATCTAGCTATTAGATCCTCTAGATTGTAGAATTTTATAATTCCGGTATTACTTATTTAACTTTATAGTTAAACGTTTTATTTGCCTAGTATAGGTGCTTCTAGTCCTAAGCTTACTTCTTTTCTAAGCCATACTCCTACCTTAGTCTATTTAGGCTCTTTTAGTATCTACTAATTAGCTTTTTACGTCTCTATTATAGGAAATCGTTATTTTGTACTTATTTGTTTATTATTAAACTAAGTTACTACTCTACTCTATTGGTTTTTATCTATTATAGATCCTTAAGCTTATCTTATCCCATTTTAGGAATCTTAAGTATCTTTTATCTCTTCTTAAGAATTTTAAGTCTTTAGCCTTTTGCCTTTATTAAGTGCCGAGATAGCTCGCTATCTTACCTTTCTTGCGTCTTAAAAAGTAATAGATATTATATTTAATAGAGTCTTAATCCCCATTATTAATCCTTTCTCTATAGTGGATTTAACCTCTACCTCTATTATTGCGTCCTTGAAGTCTATATGCTCTTAATAAGCTACCTTTATTATCTTATTATCGCTACTAATAGTCTAATCGTCTTAATTCTTAGATTCTATTACTTAGTAGAACTAGTACGCGAGAAACTTCTCTGCTAACTATTAGCTTATTATACCGTCCTAGTCCTAATCTAGTTTTTATCTAACTCTCTTATGCCCTAGAGTCCTCTTAACTTAGGCTCTTATAGCTAATAGCTTACGCTATACTTAGCGTCCTTATAAACTTAGTATGCGTTATTATAATAAAACGCAAAACTCTTAATTAAATACTCCTTTGTTCCTCGCAGTATATTATTATCCCTTTATACGTATATATTATCTACTAGTCTCGTTCCCTTTACTATATAGTTATACTAACTACTCCTATAGTCTTTAGCGAAATAACCCTATTTTTTATAGTTTATATAAGCTCTACTTTTAAACCACCTTTCTTGCTATAGAGTTCGCCTAAATATCTTTTATTGCTAAGATCTTTAGTTTGGCCTCTGCTTCCTAGACCTTTAATTACTTAGTTCTTAATTTTTAGGTTTCTATAGTTTTTTATTCTATTTTCTGTTTGCTTTAGTACTACTTAAGTCTATTAGCTCTATGCTATACTATAGTTTAAACACCTCCTGTGGTATTCTCTTAACGTATATTAGTCCCTAATACGTTCTATCCCTTGCAACGTCAATTTAGGTCCTTAGGTTATTAATAAGGGCCAGCCAATTATATTAGATAAATTCGTCGCCCGTACTCAGATATATAAAGTTGGTAATATTTATAAGATGCTATATAAAACTGATATATAAGCTTAATCTTTAGACTTAGGTCGTTTAATATAAGACCTCTAGCAGTAGTCCCTCTTATAGAATGGTATTTTATATACTACAGCTAAAATAAGTCCTTAGAAGACGCGCATACCTCTCCGTTTAAAAACGGCGTTCCTGTATGACTTTATCTAAGGACCCTGACGTTGCAAGGGATACTTCTTATCGCTTTAGTATAGTTAGTTATTAATCTTAATAGCTTATTTAATTAGCTCTCTTATATCGCTTAGATTATCTATTAGTATTATTATATTCTAAACCTTAGTCTTAAATCCTCGTTAGTATTAAGCTATTAACGCCTTTTAATCCCACTCGGTTTGCGCTACTAGTGTCTAAAACTACGTTATATAGTCTATTACCAATCCCTTTTATATAAGTTGGAAAATCTTTCTTTTTACTATTACCACTAATTCCGGATCCCTATATATTTATATAAGCCTACTGGCAAATCCTTCCTAGCTTAAGAATATATACCGTGCTTTTAGGTTAGCAATAGCTACTTTATTAGTTTATATCTCCGTAAAATAGGGTTTAAACTATTCTAATGCCCAATCTATTAGAAATAACCCTATATACGCGACCTAGTCTACGGCCTACTCTAACTTTATTCCTTTATATTAGATTTTTAGCTTTATCTAAGTAAGGAATCCCTTTAGCTTATATTTTTCTCCTAAGAATCTTTTAATTAAGAGCATCTTAATCTTTCCTCTTTTTATATCTTATAGTTGTTAAAGTAGTACCTAATTATTAGCATTATTCTGTTTAATAACGCTCTTTAACTAATTTATTATCTTATATGCTAGTATCTCCTCCTAATCCTAAAGTAGTTGCTACTATAAATGGCGTCGTAGTTACTACTTTAGGTGGTATATTATTTAACTTCTTCTTACTATAACCTTAGTAGTAAATATATAATAAAGCCTTGTGGGAAATACTATGGTAGACTTATTAATAGGCTAGGTATATAGGTTAAGGAATAGTCGAACGTAAATATAACTAGTAGAGTAGGTTACCTAATAGATTAACTCTAATAGTATTCCAAGATTTACTATAAAGAAGAGAGCTATCTAGGTAGGGACTAAAGTCCCTTAAATATATAATACTGCGCCTAAGAAATGTACTAAGTATGTTAATACGTTAGTATGTTATATTCCTACGTTCCTACATTCCTATGTTTTAAACCTATAATATAACTAACTATATAACTTGGCTACCCCTTATCCTATAGCTCGATCGGTTTTAGCGTCCCCTAATCTATCTTAACTAACCCATTTATGTCTTTTTTTAGTAGTTATACTACTGCCGATATAAGGTCCGTAACAATAATTAATTTTATATAATCTTATATAGTCCTATATAGTCTTATATAGGTTTATTATTATATTATATACTATAGGTTCTATACTAGCTTAGCTGCTTTTACTATTTATCTTAGCTTTTATATAATAACGCAATACGAGTTTTTTTTTCTTTAAGAAAGTTATCTAAGTATGTTACGGACGCTTTAAGTACAATATTATAACTACTTAGGGAAGAGTCGGAAGAAGCTAGTTAGTTAATAAGAGCATAGTTTAGGATGGAGCCGGTAGAACCATATGACGAGGAATAGTAGTATAAGTTATATAATGTAATCTATATAATTTAAGTAATCTATAGAATCCGTAATAGAGTAAATAGAGTATACGTACATTACGTACAAGAAGGATTTCTTAGGAGTACGGTTATATATTTAAGGACCCTTAGTCCCTACCTAGATAGTTCCTTTCTTATAGTAATTCTTAGAATACAATTAGAGTTAATCTATTAGGCAACCACTCCGCCAGTTATTATTACGTTATTAACTTTAAATTGCATTACCTATACACCTAGCCCAATAATAAGCCTATCGTAGTACTTGCTATAAGGTTCCGTTATATAATTACTACTTAGTTACGGTATTAAATATAAAAAGTTAAATAATATGCCACTAAAAGCAGCCACCATAACGCCATTAACGGCGGCAACTACTTTAAGGTTAGAAGGTAATACTAGTATAGTAGATACTAATTTACAATAACCTATAACGGTTAAACAACTATAAAAGATAGTTAACTAGTTAATAGAAAATAATACGATACTTAAATAAAGGATTATCGGGATAGGGGCAGTAAAGATTAAGTTACCTTTAATTAAGAGATTCTTAGGAAAGAGATTAAAGCTTAAAGGATTCCTTATATAAATGCACTTTAAGGTTATATAAGAAGGAGTAAAACTGCCAATACCTATAGATTAAATAGCTTATATAGGACTATTCCTATTAGGGAGAACACTTAAGTAGTTTAAGCCTTACCTTATAGAGATATAGGTAAATAAAATAATAACTACTAATTAAGAGGTGCGGTTTATATTCTTAAGTTAGAAGGGATTTACGGAGTAACTTATATAAATATTTAGAGATCTAGAGGCAGTAACTATAGTAGAAAGAAAACTCTAAGACATTATATAATAAACCTTAGTAATTAAATATATAACGTAGTTTTAAACGCTAGCTATATAAGTTAAGTGGAATAATAAGGCGCTTATAGTATAGTATAAATAGGGACTTAAGGCTAAAGTCTAGAACGTAATTATTCTAATAGAAGATGCGGATACCCTAAGGGATTTAATAGATTAAGTAATAAAGATTAATAATAAGATCTACTAAAGGGAATAGGCTAAGAGAGGTTAGGATAAAGTTCTATAGTTATATAAGATGCAAAGCACGTAATAACTAAAGTTAAGTTAGAAATTATAGTATAGCGCAGAGCTAATAGACCTAAGTAGTACTAAAGAAACCTATAAAAGATAGAGTAAGAAACTATAGAAACCTAAAGGTTAAGGATTTAGTAATTATAGGACTAAGAAGCAGAGGCTAAATTAGGGATCTTAGTAGCAGAAGACGTTTAGGTAGACTCTATAGCAAAGTTAGTAGTTTAAAGACGGAGTTTATATAAATTACGGGAAATAAGGTTACTTTATAAGGGATTATAAAGATAGTTAGAGTTACTATATAATAAAGGGAACCTAACTAGTAGAAGATATATATATATAGAGGGATAATAGTATACTGCAAGGAATAAAAGAATATTTAATTAAAAGTTTCGCGTTTTATTATAATAACGTATACCAAATTTATAAAGACGCTAAGTATAGCGTAAGCTATTAGCTATAAGAGCTAAAATTTATAAAGTATAAAGGAACTAATAAACTATTATATAAACCGGATATTAAAGACGACGAGTTTAATATAGGTAAAATAATTATAGATAATAAGGTAATAAAGGCAGCTTACTAGGAGCGTATAAACCTTAAAGAAGTTATAATAGAAGTAGAGACTAAGACCACTATAGAGTAAGGTTTAGTAACAGGCATTATAACACCGTTAGATATAGTATCTATCGCTTTATAAGATGGTAGGAAGAGTATCCTAAAAGGATTAAGTAAGCAAACAATTACTAGTGCTAATTTACCACTTAATAAAGGCAAAAGGCCAAAGGCTTAAGATTCTTAAGAAGAGATAAGAGAAATTTAAGATTCTAAAGATAGAATAAGGATAGCTTAAGGACCTATAATAGACGAAAACCAATAGAGTAAAGTAGCAGCTTAGTTTAAAGACATATAAATAAGTATAGGAAAAGAATTCCTAACAGTATAAGATTCTTAAGAGGAGATAAGTAAGATTTAAGACTCTTAAAATAAGATAAGAATACTATAGATACCTAGTTAGACTAAGGCGGGAGCTAAGCTTAAGTTAAAAGCAAGCTTAGGATTAAAAATCTTATAGAACTAAAATTTTAATATATAAATAAGGACTACTAATAAGATTAAAAAGTAAGAAGACTTTAAGGATCTACTTATAAAACGTAAAAAGAAAGAAACTATAATAAAATTTAAAGTAAGAATTACTGTATAGTAAGAATAGAAACTAGATAAGAGATTTAATACATTAAGACGTATAAGGGACAGAGTACCTATATAAAAAGTTACTAATAGACCTAGAATAGGCACACTAAGAGCTAAGTGGCTTACTAAACTGGAATAAGAAGAGGATCTAGGGATTTTAATTAGGTTTAAAGAATAATATATAAAGGGCTGTTATAACGTAGTAATAAAGAGATATTTCTTTATAGATAAGCCGTATATACTTAAAGGACTATATTAAAAGTAGTATAGGCAACGATATAATAACAAGTAGGAAGATTTCTATATATAGTTAGATAAAAAAGTTATCTAAAACTACCCAATTATAGAAAAAGCCATAACTTATATTAAAGGGGCCTTAATTATAATATTAAAGGATCTAAAGAAGTAATTAGAGGACTAGAGAAGCGAAAGATAAATTTTAGTACCTGCGAATAAAGTTATAACGCTTAGATTAACGCAAAAAAGGTTTAAACTTAAGGATAAAGATAAGCTAAGAGTTAACCTAAGATACTAAGCATATTATATACTATTATAGATAGCATATATAAATAATGCGTATAATATATATAGAGTACCTAAAAATAGGAACTAGAAGTATTTAATAAGAATATATTAGATAACGGATAAGGTAAAATATTAAAACGCTAAGTATATATATAGTTAGCACCTAGTAGAAGTTTAAAAATAAGGGGACTTAATACTTTAACTAGGAAGATTCCTTATAGAAGAATACCTAGATAAATAATAATGGTAGAAATATCTAGAGAATACTTATTTATAGTATATTAAGAATAAAAAGCGAACTAAGTATTAGCCTAAGTTAGACTAAGTATAAGTAGGATTAAGCAGCTAATAGTTAGGAAAAGCAGAGGCCTATAAAACTAGAGGGAACTAATAGTAGAGCCTTAGACCCTTAAAGGAATTTAAAAACAGCACCTAAATTTATAAGTAAAATAGTAAAATTAGCAGTTTAAGGTATTAATAGATAGTGGAGTAATAAGGAACCATATCTCGCTAGTAGTAGTTAAAAGGATAGGATTACTATATAGGAAAAAGGAACACCCTTACCTATTAGTAATAATTTTAGGAGATCCAATAGCCTATAGAAGAAGTATTATTAATCTTAAAATAGGACCTATTTAGCTAACTATTAAAGAAAGATAAATTAAGGTGTCTTTTAATATATTATTATTAGGGAATAATAAAGTAGTATTAGGAATACCTTAGTTATAGGAATATAATTTAAAGATTAATTAGGTTATAGGTTAGGTTAATATTAAAGATACTTAACGCTATAAAATATAATAATAAGCTAAGTTAGTATAGTACTAAGTTAAAGCAATATATAAAGAAACTAAGAAAGGGTTAGATTATATACTAAAGAGATATTATAAGTATAGTAAGAAACTATAGTTGCTAAAAAGTAAGAAGCTGTTAGAGTATATAGTATAAGACTATAAAATAGAATTAGAACTAGAAATAAGTTTAAGGTTTTTTCTAATCTATAAGCTTACTAAAGAAGAAGGTAGAGTATTAAAAGAGTTTATCTAAGAAAACTTATAAAAGGGATATATTAAACTATTACAATTGTTAGCGGGTTATCTAGTACTATTTATACTAAAGAAGAATAGCAAACTAAGGCTATATATTAACTACAGACAGTTAAACAGCATTACTAAAAAGGATAGGTATTCTTTACCCTTAATTAGCGAAATCTAAGACAGGATAGGTAATATATAAATCTTTATAAAGATAGATCTAAGATAAGTATACTATTAGATTAGGATTAAAGAAGGCAATAAATAAAAAGTAGCCTTTAGGTTAAAGGAAGGACTATATAAGCTATTAGTTATACAATTTAGGCTTATAAATATATTAGTAACATTCTAGAAGTATATTAACAATATATTAGAAGAACACTTAGATAAATTTGTTATAGTATATCTTAATAATATTATTATCTACTTAATAACTAAGGAAGAATATAGAGAATACATTAAATAGGTTTTAAAGAGACTATAAGAAAAACAGATGCTAGTAGCAATTAAGAAATACGAGTTCTTTACTAGGAAGACCAATTTTATTAGATTTATTATTAAACTAGGCCAACTTAGTATAGATCTAAAAAAGATTAAGGCTATAGTAAATTAGTAAGAACTAGAGAATATTACACAATTAAAATTATTTTTAGGGTTTTGTAATTACTGTAGAAGGTTTATAGCACAATAGTTAAAAGATATTAAGCTATTTACGCAATTAATAAAAAAAGAAGAACTATAGGTATAGGAAAAGGAATAATAAGAATTATTTAAAAAAGTTAAGAGGTTATTTACCTAGGAGCTAGTTCTTAAAATCTATTAACTAAGACTAGAGACGGTTATAGAAATAAATATATTAGATTTTGTATTAAGGGTATACTTTATATAAAAGCATCTAGATAAATAACACCTAGTAGTATATTATAGTTAGAAGATAATACTACTAGAACTAAACTATAACATCTATAATAAGGAGTTATTAGGTATAATTATAGTACTAAAAAATAGAAAGTATTCTTATAAGGTATAGAAAAACTATTTATAGTTAAAACGGATTATTAAAACCTAATAGGATTCCTTATAATAAAGGAACTTAACTAAAAATAGGTTAGATAGGCAGAGATACTTATAGAATACTATTTTAAGATTTAGTATACTAAGGGTATAGATAATACGCGAGCCGATATATTAAGTTAAAAGGCTAAACTATAAAATAATAAAAAGCTATTAGGGGCTTTACTACGAAAAGATATAGATAGACTAATTAGGTATAATTATTTAAAAATTATAGTAACTTATAAAGAACTAGATAGAGTTTATAAGTTATTAGAAAGCTTTTAGGTATAAAGAATCTTTAAAGTATAGCTAAAAGAATAGTTAAAATATCTAGGAGAGGAAATACTGTATAAGTATAGAGAGGTAAAGTATATCCTAAGAAGTATAGTAGAGCACTTTATAGAAGATTTTTATAAGGGATTAACTTAGGGATATAACGGAGCTATAGGCTTAGTGTTAAAACTTTAGGAGGAGTATATTATTAACAGAATCTAAAACCTAGTATAAAAGGTTATAAAAGAATATCTAAATTACTAAAGGAATAAACTAATAAGGCATAGGCTATATAGAGGGCTATAACCTATTAAAATACTAAAGAGGCTATAGGAGGTTATATTATAGGACTTTATTATTAAGTTATTAAAGTTAAGAGATCCTATTATGGGATAGGATTATAACGCGATTTTAGTAATAGTAGATAAGCTTATAAAGTAGGGATACTTTATAGTATATACGGAAGAAATCTTAGTGGAAGATATTGCTAAAATCTATATAAAGGAAGTATTTATAAAATATGGAGCACTAAGTAAGATTATATTAGATAGAGATCTAAGATTTATAGCAGTATTTTAGGAGGTATTCTTAGCGGAGTAAGGAGTTTAAGTAGTAACTTTTACCGTATATTATCCGTAGATAGATAGTTAAACAGAAATATAACGGAACCTTATAGTAGGTACTACGGTAGGCTCGTTATTAGGCTAGGTGTATAGGTATTATAAGTAAGTTAACAACGTAATAATAACTGGTAGAGTAGTTACCTAACAGATTAACTCTAATTATATTCTAAGAATTACTATAAGGAAGGAACTATCTAGGTAGGGACTAAGGGTCCTTAAATATATAACTATACTCTTAAGAAATCCTTCTTATATGTAATATACGTATGCTCTATTTACTTTATTATAGATTTTATAGATTATATAGATTATATAGATTATATTATATAACTTATACTACTATTCCTCGTTATATAGTTTTACCGGCTCTATCCTAGACCGTGCTTTTATTAACTAACTAGCTTCCTCTAACTCCTCTCTAAGTAGTTATAGTATTATACTTAAAGCGTCCGTAATACTATCTCCCTTCTTTTTATCTTTGTCCTTAAAGATTCTTAATATCTCTAAGTTATTTACTAAAGGTGTAATATCTGTCTAATTAATTTAGTTAATATTATTACTTATTATACCTAAAGCAATTTCTTCCTCTTTTATAGCCCGTTGGTCTTATACCGTTGCTATTATATTATTTTTTAGTGAGATTATACCGTTTCCGTGTTCTTGTTGTGTAAAAGAGGGGTTAGTTTACGTTATATTGGTAAGTCCCTCCTCCTAGTAACTATCCTTTTATTTAGAGTATACTAAAGCGAATATTTAATTGTCCTATAACGTTCGCTCTATCTTTAACGCTAAGTATACGCGTCCTATAACTCTTAGTAGTTATTAAGTTCTTTAAGTAATTTATTATAGGGTTTTATATTTAATCTACTACTATAAGGCTTAATAATGAGCTCTTAGTAGCCCTAGCGGAACTTTATTATTTTTATAATACTAAGGAGGAGGCTGCTACTGCTTAACAGCGCGCCCTTAACTCCCGTCTTGCTGCGTTTACCTAACTAATTTGTCTTAAAAAAGTCCATAAAAAGGTCCGTTTTAAGGAGTGGAAACTTATAAAATAAGGTCTATAGGAACTTAGTAATAAGAGAACCGACTCTCTTCCTATAAAGGGAATAACTCTAAGTAGTTTAGCAGTTGCTTTTCCTGGGTCCCCCTTAGGTAACTTATTCTTTGGCGATTTTTCTTTATTAATATTACCTAACCTGTTTTTTTCTAATACTCCTATACCTTTCCTATAGCGTTCTTTAAATTCTCTAGTAGCTCCTAGGTAGTCTTATTATAGCCTATCTACTTTACTTTATACTATATTTTATTATTAATGTCCTTATAATTAATGATCTTTAAAACTTGCTATTTATTTTCTTCTTACCCTTTATACGTGTCTGCTTTATAGACTAGCGGCTTAATATTCCTATATACTGGCTCTAGCATTATAATATGCTGTACTAGGTAGATTTTTATTTTAGCTAGTAGGTTTAACTTAAATATAACTGGTAAAATCTTTTATATAATTTTAAAAGGTCCTAGTCTAATATAGTCCAACTTCTTACTTAGTTATTAACTCTTAAAATTTTTATATAGTAGCCATACTTTATCTCCCTCCTTAAGATCTGGTCCCTTAGATCTCTTAGCATTATAGTATTTTTTTATTCTTTACTATACTACCTTAGCTATTTCTATAAGGTTCTTATAAAGATTTATTAAAGTCTCTATTCTCTGCTTAGCTGTGCTACTTATCTTCTTTATTTATTGTGGCGATAATAATATTCTTAGCTTATATCCGTAATTCGCCTTAAATAGTAAAGTACCCATTCTTTCTTGTGGTGTTGTATTGTATATAAACTATATAACTAGTAATAGCGATACCTAATTATTCTATACGTAATTAATATAGTGCCTTAGATACTATTCTAGTGTCTAGTTTAATTTTTCCGTTTAACCGTCTATCTGTAGATAATATACGGTGGAAGTTACTACTTAAACTTTTTACTTCGCTAAGAATACCTTCTAGAATTCTGCTATAAATCTTAAATCCCTATCTAATATAATCTTGCTTAGTGTTCTATATCTTATAAATACTTTTTTTATATAGATTCTAGCGATATCTTCCGCTGAGATTTCTTCTGTATAGGCTATAAAGTATCCCTACTTTATAAGCTTGTCTACTATTACTAAGATTACGTTATAATCTTGTCCTGTAATAGGATCTTTTAATTTTAGCAACTTAATAATAAAGTCCCATAATATAACCTCCTATAGTTTCTTTGGTATTTTAATAAGTTATAGCCCTCTATACAGCTTATATCTTATTAATTTGTTCTTCTAATAATTTAGATACTCCTTTATAACCTTCCTAGCTATCCTCTAAATTCCGTTAATAATATACTCCTCCTAAAGTCTTAACACTAAGCCTATAGCTCCGTTATGTTCTTAAGTTAGTCCCTTATAGAAATCCTCTATAAAGTGCTCTGCTATGCTTCTTAAGATATACTTTACTTCTTAGTTTTTATATATATCTATCTATAGATCTTCTAGTTATGTTTTTAGAATTCTTTATACCTAAAAGCTCTTTAGTAACTTATAAACTTTCTCTAGTTTATTTTCCTAAGTTGCTATAATTTTCGGATAATTATACCTAATTGATCTATCTGTATCTCTTTATAGTAAAGCCCCTAATAGCTTTTTATTATTTTATAGTTTAGCTTTTTAACTTAATATATTAGCCCGTGTATTGTCTATACCCTTAGTATACTAAATCTTAAAATAGTATTCTATAAGCATCTCTGCCCATCTAACCTATCTTTAGTTAAGTTCCTTTATTATTAGAAATCCTATTAGGTTCTTATAATCCGTCTTAACTATAAATAGTTTTTCTGTGCCTTATAAGAATGCTTTTTATTTTTTTAGTGCTGTAACTATACTTAATAACTCTTTATTATAAATGTTATAGTTTAACTCTAGTGGTATTATTTTTCAACTATAGTATGTTACTAGATGCTATCTATCTAAATGCTTTTATATAAAGTATACTCCTAGTATAAAGTCTAATGTATTTATTTTTATAACCGTCTCTAGTCCTAGTTAATAGATTTTAAAAACTAACTTTTAGGTAAATAACTTCTTAACTTCTTTAAATAGTTCTTATTACTCTTTTCCCTATACCTATAGTTCTTCTTTCTTTATTAATTGCGTAAATAATTTAATATTCTTTAACTATTACGCTATAAACCTTCTATAGTAATTGCAAAACCCTAAAAATAATTTTAACTATATAACGTTCTCTAGTTCCTGCTAATTTATTATAGCCTTAATCTTCTTTAAATCTATACTAAGTTGGCCTAGTTTAATAATAAATCTAACAAAATTAGTTTTTCTAGTAAAGAACTCGCATTTCTTAATTGCTACTGGCATCTGTTTTTCTTATAGTCTCTTTAAAACCTATTTAATATATTCTCTATATTCTTCCTTAGTTATTAAGTAGATGATAATATTGTTAAGATATACTATAACAAATTTATCTAAGTATTCTCCTAATACATTATTAATACGCTTTTAGAACGTTACTAGTGCGTTTATAAGCCTAAATTATATA